>ENA-UPSM01000150-UPSM01000150.1-activated-sludge-metagenome-genome-assembly--contig:-NODE-150-length-99540-cov-30.333095_pt1 | contig 99540 bp, 113 predicted proteins | sample MGYA00238181_ERZ773283 | MGnify/ENA primary metagenome ERZ773283 (study PRJEB29023, sample SAMN05720199) | activated sludge metagenome | isolation source: Anaerobic digester | place: Japan... | reverse complement strand
TCCTTTCTCCTTTATCCTTTCTCCTTTATCCCTCCTTACCTATCCCAGTATGCCTTATGTCTGTTCCCTGCATCGAATATATTGATGCTTCTGCCAGGTTGGTTGCATGATCGGCAATACGCTCAATATTTGAGATCATATCTCTGAGTTCTACATAGCTCATCACCATTGAGCGCATGCGGTCATCCATTTCTGATTTCATGATATGGCTTATAAGCAGTCTTCGGTTCATTTCATCAACCACCGAATCATTTTTTATAGTCCAGATGGCAAAGTCAGGATCAGAATTGATGAATGAAAGAAGTGCCTTCTCAACCATCATTGTACTGGAAGATAGCATGTTCTCTAACAGGGAGGAGATTGAAGCATATTCATCACTGCTTCTTATTTCCGCTATTATTCTCCTGAGGTTAATAATGCGGTCGCCTATACGCTCAAGGTTAATGCTCATGCGATAGCATGCTAACAGACGCCGTAAATCAGAGGCAACGGGATGAAACAATACAATAGTATTGGTAAACTGTTCCCCAATGACCACCTCCATTTTGTCTATGAGGTTCTCATCGGTTTCCATTTCAGCAAAGAGGTCAGAAAATTCTTCTTCATCAGCGGCGTTCATCATCTTCTCAAGTCGGGTGAGCTGGCTCATTACCAGCCTGGCCATCTCGTTGAAGCTGGCCATTACTTCATTCAATGCCTGTTCTTTCTTTTCACTCATATCCGGAAGTTTTAACAAATTTAGTAATTAATTGCCTCAATCAACCGAATTTGCCAGTAAGATAAGCTTCTGTACGTGCATCTTTCGGGTTGGTAAATAAGGTAGTAGTCGGACCCGACTCAACGAGTTCACCAAGGTACATGAATATTGAGTCGTCTGATATCCTGGCGGCCTGTGACATATTATGGGTAACCAGAACGATTGTATAGTTTTTTTTCAGTTCGCCGAGCAAATCTTCGATCCTGGAAGTGGCTAAAGGATCAAGGGCTGAGGTAGGCTCATCAAGAAGAAGTACCTCTGGATTGAAAGCTATTGCACGTGCCACACAGAGGCGCTGCTGCTGCCCGCCTGACAGGAAAGTGCCTTTCCGGTAAAGAAACTCTTTTACTTCATCCCATAGTCCGACATTTCTGAGCGCATTCTCAACTATTTCATCACGCTGTCTCTTTTTTAGCCTTATATCATTGAGGCTGTAAGCTGCAACCACGTTCTCATAGATGGTCATGTTTGGAAACGGATTGGGTCGCTGGAAGACCATTCCTACCTTGCGTCGGAGTTCAATGACTGACATAGAGAAGATGCTGCGACCGTCAAGCAATATTTCTCCTTTTGTCTCGATATTGCGATAAAGTTCATGCAATCGGTTAATGGCACGTAACAGGGTGCTCTTCCCGCACCCTGACGGGCCCATAATGGCAGTGATGCTGTTACGCCTGATGGCGGTCGTCACATTGTTTACGGCATAGCGACCGGCCTCATAAGCTATTGAAAGGCCTTCAATTTTAATGACAGGTTCGTTAATTGCGGCGTTACTCATCAGATATATTTTCTTTTTGAGGAAATGCTCCTTGAAAGCAGGTTCAGGGAAAGAACGAAGACCATTAGAAAGAGCGAAGCGCTCCATACCATATTTACCATGTTTGGATCATTGTAAAAGTCCCAAATAAGCAGAGGCACTGCACTCACAGGTTTGGTTATGTCAAAGCTCACTGACGGGCTTCCCAGGGCAGTAAACATAAGTGGGGCAGTCTCGCCCATGATCCGCGATAAGGCCAGGAGCACTCCCGTTGCCAGGCCGCTGAAGCTCACAGGGATAAGGATCTTATAAATCATCTTGTAATATGGCGTCCCAAGTGCGAAGGCTGCCTCCTTGATGGTGACCGGAATCATCTTCATAGTCTCTTCCGTTGATCTTATGATCAGCGGAAGCATCATGATGGCAAGTGCTGCGCTGCCTGCCAGGGCTGAATAACCCTGTGTGACATTTTTAACTATCCAAAGATAGGAGATAATTCCGAGAATGATTGAAGGCATTCCCTGGAGGATTTCAGTCAGGCTGCGGATAAAAGCGGCATAGCGACTGTTACCGCTCTCATAAAGGTAAATACCCGTGAAAAGACCGAGCGGTATTGCCACCAGTGAAGCAAGCAGCACCATAAGCAGTGATCCCGTGAGGCCGTTGGCTATGCCACCCGGGATGACCTCACCGGCAGAAGAAGCTATCATTGCCTGTAATGTGTCAGGGGCAGACTCTGTGAAAAATGCAAAGTTAATCTGGCGGTACCCCTTGACTGCAAGGTTACCTACTATAAGAAAGATGGGAATTATTGTTAATATGGCGCCGGCAATAATAAGGTACCTGAACCTGTCATTTGACCGCTTGCGGCGTTTTATGTTATCTGTCAGAATGATATCCATGGCTGTCTCAGGCAAAGCGTTTAATAATAAGTTTTCCTAAACCGTTCACTACAGCCGTTATCACGAACAGTAGCAGACCTATAGCTATCAGTGCGCTCATCTTCAGCCCGTCAGCCTCACCGAACTGGTTTGCTATAACTGATGCCATAGTGTTACCCGGAGAAAAGAGCCCTTTTGGTACAAGGTTGGCATTGCCAATAAGCATGGTCACTGCCATTGTCTCCCCCAGTGCTCTTCCGAGGGCAAGGATATAGCTTGCCACGATACCCGAGCGGGCTGAAGGTATTATAACCCCTGATATGACTTCGCGCCTTGTGGCACCGAGTGAATATGCGGCTTCCTTCAACTCGGCAGGAACCATGGAGATGATCTCGCTGCTAAGTGATGTGGCATAAGGCACAATCATTATGGCCAGTACGAGTGATGCCGTGAATATACCGAAACCCTGGTCTGTAAGACCTGTCCTGATAAGAAGAGGACGGAGTGCATAGAACCCCCAGAAGCCGTAAACAATTGATGGTATCCCGGCCAGCAGATCAACAAGACCTCTCAATATCGTGGCAACGCGCGTTGAGTTATAGTATTCTGCTATGAACAGAGATGCGGAAAATGCCATCGGTATGCATATTACGAGGGACAGGAGTGATGTGATCATCGTCCCGGCGATGAAAGGCAGAGCACCGTACTGCTCATGGCCGGCAGTGGGGTTCCAGACTGTTGAGGTGATGAACCTGAGCCCGTATTCACGGAATACCGGGACAGCTCCTACGGCAAGAGACAGAACTATCGCTGCACTGAGAATGAGTATTATCAGTGACGATATGAAAAGCAGTGCCTTTGTGATCCTGTCGCCGTCCATGTACTATTCCAGGACGGGTTTTCCTTCATAAGTTATTCCACGGAGAAGAGCTTCTGCCTTCTCCACAGCCTGCTGAGGCAATGAAGCATAGTGGACGCTTGTTGCAATAGCCTGGGCATCAGGCATGGTGAGCCATCTGACAGCTTCAACGGTTGCCTTTGCAACCTCAAGGGTACGATTGGCATACGCCTGCTCCTTGTATAATATTATCCATGTAAAACTGGTGATGGGGTAAGCATCAGGGTTTGGCGAATTGGTTATCATTACCCTTGTGTCATCCGGGATCTCGACATTTGCCGCGCTGGTAAATGATGCCAGGGTTGGCTCAATGAAGTTACCGGAGCTGTTCATTATCAGTGCCATTGGTATCCTCTGGGCAAACGCGTACTCAAAACCAATATAACCGATTGTTCCCTGGCTCTGGCTGATGGTTCCCGCCACACCCGGGTTACCTTTGGCCCCTATACCTGTAGTCCAGTTCAGGGCTTTGCCTGTTCCGAGTTTTTCTTTCCATAGAGGACTTACCTTAGACATGTAATCACTGAAAATATATGTCGTTCCACTGCCATCTGATCTGTAGACGATAGTGATATTCATATCCGGAAAAGTGATATCCGGGTTTATGCGTGCTATCTCCGGATCATTCCATTTTTTGATGTTGCCGAGAAAGATGCCTGCGAGGAGTTCGGGAGTCAGTTTCAGGCCGGTCACTCCCGGGAGGTTATAGGCAATGACCACTGCGCCGATGCATGTGGGGATATGCACTACCATCCGGGGCATCTCAGCCATCTCCGCATCAGAGAGGAAAGCATCAGTGACCCCGAAATCCACCACCTGGTCACGAAGACTCCTGATGCCGCCGCCGGAGCCAATGCCACCGTAGTTTATTACGGAGCCGCCGTCGTCACTGTATTTCCTGAATGCCAGGTTATAAAAAGGCTGGGGGAACGTGGCTCCTGCAGCCGAAAGAGTTACCTGTTTTGCCTTTCCTGATTTCTGCCCGCCGCCACCGCATGAAATGGCTGCCAGCGCAATGATCGTTGCTAAGAATACGATTGTCTTTTTCATTATGAACCGTCTGATGGTCTGACACTGCAAAAATCTCAGGTAATTGTTACATGCAGATTACATATATGTTACAAAATTGTAACAAACTTAACATAATCCCAGAATTGTCATTAGGGGATTTTTCTAATGACTGCCATTAGAGAAAATATGATATAATTATTTGTATTGCAGATGAATACATTTGTAAAATGGTATTAGAGTTTCCAGTAAAAAATGATCGTCAAATAGTCCAAGTGGATTAATGTTTTTCATTTTGATTATTTTTATACTGGAAAACTAAGTAAATATTTCTATTATATTATTCTTATGTTATTAACATTTAAATAATTATATCAATAATGGGTTTTTAGAGATGCCCTTAAATAAATTGAATCAAAAATCGTTTAATTTTAGGCCGGGAAAGTCTGTGTAGTATTATTGAAATACAATATATAAATTTTATCAAAATGAAAAAAATTTCAATACCCTTATTGTCTTTAATTATTTTTCTTCTTCTGAAACCTTCCTTTGCATGTTGTCAGATCGACAAAAAGATGCTTGCCGGTTCATGGATCGGGAACCTGGAAACAGGAGCCATAAATCTCAGGCTTGTCTTTAATCTGACATTGAATGATATGGATTCTCTTACAGCCACTCTCGACAGTCCGGATCAGGGAGCAAAGAATATTCCTCTTGGGAAAGTGTCAGTCAGGAACGATTCACTTGAAATAGAAGCGCCTCTTTTAAAAGGTTTATACCATGGAATAATTGTAAATGATACACTTATCAACGGTACATGGGAACAAAGCGGCATGTCGTTTAATGTCAATCTGAAAAAACTCTTATCGAAATTTGTTCTCAACCGGCCTCAGGAGCCACACCCGCCTTATCCTTATAGAGTTGAAGAAGTTACAATACCAAACAAAAAATTCAATATTTTTCTCTCAGGAACACTGACAATTCCTGAAGGTAACGGTCCATTTCCTGGTGTTGTTCTGATTACAGGTTCTGGTGCCCAGAATCGCGATGAAGCTATTATGGGCCATAAGCCTTTTCTGGTTATCGCCGACCGGCTTACAAGGAATGGAATTGCAGTGTTACGTTATGACGACCGCGGCGTTGGGAAGTCGCAGGGCACTAATGCTGAAGCCACTACAGCTGATCTCGCCACTGATGCCGAGGCGGCATTTCAATTTCTGAAATCACACAAAGATATAAATCCTTCTGCTGTCGGATTGCTCGGTCACAGTGAAGGAGCACTTATTGCAGCCATAGTTGCCGCATCAAATAACGATGTAGCTTTTATTGTATCTATGGCCGGACCAGGAGTAAAGGGGGAAGAGATACTTTTTCGGCAGCAGGCCGATATAAGCAGGCTCTCTGGCATAAAGGAAGAGGATATCAAAACATCTGCCGCTATTAACCGCAAACTTTTTGATATTATAACGAAAGAAAAAGATGACCTCAAAGCCGAAGAAAAAGTAATGAATTATTATAGCAAAATACTCAGTAAACAGAAAATATCACCTCAGGAGAGAGAGAAATTAATGTCACAACTTCAGTCCAGCTTCAATGCGTCAGCATATCCGTGGCTCAGGTTTTTCCTCACTACAGATCCCTCAGTTTACTGGAAAAAAGTAAAATGTCCGGTTCTTGCGCTAAATGGCGAAAAAGACACACAAGTGGCTGCAGATATAAACCTGCCTGCAATTGAGAAAGCTGTAAAGGCCGGCGGAAATAATAAAATAAAAACCGTAAAACTTCCGGAATTAAATCATCTTTTCCAGCATTGCAGCACAGGACTCCCCTCCGAATACGGACAGATCGAGGAAACGATATCACCGGAAGTTCTGGAAATAATTTGCGAGTGGATTAAATCTCACCAGTTTTCTTTATAAGTTCTTCATACTGAGGAATAGCCATAAGATATTCCCATCGTTTATTTTCGTGGTCAATTTTGCATGCATAATTTATCATGCCATTGGTTACCACGATGTAAGGCACCTTAAACCGCATGTTATACGTAACAATCTGATCAAAAACTCTTTCATCCAGACGGGAATTATACGATTTACATTCGATTATCATAATTGGTTGACCTTTCCTGTCGTGAACCAGAATATCGGCCCGTTTCTTCATACCGTTCATTTTAAATGTCACCTCAACCCCCATAAGTCCGGCAGGGTAATTACCTTCTTCATGAAGATACTTGATGAAATTCTGCCTCACCCATTCCTCGGGAGTAAGTCTTACAAATCTTCTTCTTATAGTATCAAATATCATTTCACTTCCAGGCGGACCAGTAATCCTGAAATTATATGCGGGTAAATTAAGTTCCGGTAGATTCACTTAAGTTTTGTATTTTCAGCCTGATTTTTATATTAAAATTTACCGTTTTGTATATCATGTTTAAAGTTACAAAATCATATTTCAGCTATTCCAATAAATTATCAAAAAGAAGTAAAAAGATTATTTTTAACAAATATATCGAGATAAGATTTTTCTTGTTTTGAATAATCTTTTAAATAAACGCCTTTAAGAAAAAATGGTATTTAAAATTTGAAAACTTAATATTCAGACGATGAAAGCGGAGACTTATGAAGAAATCATCAGAGATCTGAAGAATCGGATTTTCAGCACAACATATTTTCTTGCCGGAGATGAACCCTACTATATTGATTTAATAACAAACTATATAGAAGACAATGTATTGGATGAATCGGAAAAAGCTTTCAATCAGATAACATTATATGGCAATGATGTAACTTATGCCCAGGTGGTCGATGTAGCCCGCAGATATCCAATGGTAGCTGCTCACCAGGTAGTTATAGTGAAAGAAGCTCAGAACATAAAAAATATCGAAGAGATGCTACCCTACATACAAAATCCTCAGAAATCCACAATACTTGTAATCAATTACAAGTATAAGATTCTTGACAAAAGAACTAAATTTTATAAAGCAATTATTGAAAAGGGAGTATATTTCGAATCGAATAGAATGCGCGATTATGAAGTCCCGGGATGGATTGAGAATTATCTGATGCGCAGAGGGATAAAAGCCGAACCCGATGCCGGCAGACTGCTTACAGAATATCTTGGAACGGATTTGCATAAACTTTCGAATGAACTCGAAAAGCTGATTATTACACTTCCTTCCGGTAAACCCGTAATAACAATAACGCATATTGAAAAAAACATTGGTATAAGCAAGGATTTCAATATTTTCGAACTACAGAAGGCTATAGGAGAAAAAAACGTATTCAAAGCAGCGCTGATAGTCAAATATTTCGACAGCAATCCGAAAGACAATCCGATAAATTTAAGTATTGCTTCCCTTGCCGGCTATTTCATAAAAATTATGAAATATCATTATCTATCCGACAAATCGAAAAACAATGTGGCTTCAGTTCTCAGCATAAATCCATACTTTGTGAAGGAATACGAGGTTGCCGCATCGAATTACGGCGCCCGTAAAGTAGAGAAAATTATAAACCTGCTCAGGATATATGACCTGAAGAGCAAGGGTTTTGGCGACACGAACTCTTCTCCCGGGGATCTGCTTAAAGAGCTTGTTTTCAAAATAATACATATCCAATGATAAAAAAGGCCATTTTCTTAGATCGTGACGGGGTCATAAACCATAAGGGAGGTCCATATTATATCTATAAAAAAGAAGATTTTATACTCAACGACGGCATAATTCCTGCACTTTCATTTTTTCAGGAAAAAGGATATCTACTCATTGTAATTACAAACCAGGGGGGTGTTGCTAAGGGACTCTTCACAGAACAAGATGTCGAGAAAATTCATGAGTATATGATCGATATACTGAAAATTCACGGCATAAAGCTTACTGCTGTTTACTATTGTCCTCATCACCCTGATGTTTCTCCGTGTAATTGCCGCAAGCCCGGGACACTTCTTTTCGAAAAAGCTATTGAAAAGTATAAAATAGATCCTAAGGCCTCATGGATGATAGGCGACAGTAATATTGACATTGAAGCTGCTGAAAAGCTTGGAATAAAATGTATTCTTATCCCCGAAAACGGAAATTTAATGGATCTGGTTGTAAAGCCGGGATTAATATCCTGAAATAAAAACAGTCATTCTAATTCATTTCGGGCGATTCAGGGAAGTCGGCCCATATACGGTATTTATTGTTAAGGCTTTTAAGAACTTTTTTCCATGTATCGGGTCCTTTGCTTGTCATAATAATATCGGGGTTGATACAAGCAATAACCCATGAATTCTCTTTCAGCTCACGCTCGAGCTGCCCCGCAGACCAGCCCGAATAACCGAGAAAAAATCTTATCTGGTGAGGTTTAATTTTTTTAGATGAGATAAGATCTTTAATTGTTTCAATATCACCACTCCAGTATATATTTTTATATACATGAATACTCTTTGGTATGACATTACCGAGGGTATGAATATAATGTAGAGTATCGGGAGCCACAGGACCACCCATACTCAGATTTTCTTTCCAGTTGTCAAAACCGTCCACGGCATCGCATAACCTCAAGTCAAGCATTTTATTGAGAATGAATCCTACAGAGCCTTCCTTTGTGTGCTCAGTAAGAAATACAATACTGCGGTTGAAAAAAGTATCCGGTAAAAAAGGTTCTGATATTAACACTCTTCCTCTTTCTGCTATTTTGTCTTCAGGTAAAATACTGAAAAAATCATAATCCTTCTGCATAAAAAAAATCCTTTATAATTATAAATATAAGCAAAAAAATACTACAAATTACATTCCATTCAAAAAACATTTTAAATAGACATTATATAAACTTTTGCAACTTATTAAAACAGTAAATAATATAGTTTAAGAATTAATGATATTTAACTTAATGATTGAAACATAAATAGTTAATTTTTTTATTATAAATAATTAATTAAGCTTTTTTTTGATAATATATTAATTGATTTCCCTCAATTATTATTTTTTATTTTAATTTTGTCTGATTTTATAGTAACAATGGAAAAAAATGTTTTAAGAATCGAAGGCAACAAAGCAATACTTTACATAAGAGAGAGAATGTGTGAAACTCCTGAAGAATTGCTAAGAACGAATAAATTCAGGACAACTCTGGAACTTTGTCTGCGACAGCTGGAAAAGAATGATTCTCCCCTACTGGAAATTTTTGAAGATAGTCGTGTTACTGAAGAAGGCGTAGTGAATCTTATTAAAACGCTGATAAATCTCGAAAAATATAAATACGATGTAATAAAGCACATCTCGCCTGAGTCAACTGTTTTTTTTCGTGACAGACAGCTTCTCAACAGTTTTGTCGAATATCTGTATAATTTCTGGCGACATTTTGACAGATTTATAATTAATGACTCTCAAGGTGACAGACTTGATAAAAGGCCATACCGTACTTTTAACGAGACTATTGAGCAACTTACTCATTTAGTTCGTACCGTTTACAGGCATATTCAGGAAAATATTACAGGTTGCCCTCCGATGGTTTACCGTCAGGTGGCGGCAGGCGCTGAGATAGCGGTTATATCTCTTCCAAAGAAAATATCTTATATAGGTGAAATTTATAATAAGCTCATTAATATTCCTATTATCAGACAAATGCTCATATATCCCCCTCTGGTTATCCAGCAACCGATGAATAAGAGGACCGGATATTTCAGGAAGATTTCAGCGAATCCTCTGGAGCTTTTCCAAATCCATCCTGATGAATACATGTGCTATCCTGCGAAAGTTGGAAAGCTTCTTATAATGGTAGTATTTCATATTTCATTTTTCGAACTTGGGTTTTCCCTATGTAACCTTTTTGAAATTGCAAGCAACGAGGATCTTTCAAGAAAACCCGATGCTGTCTTTATTTATGGCGTACCCGGAGAAATACTTAATAATCTTGCCGATTATCCCACTGTGTTTTATGGAGATACAGAAAATGGTATTTTTGTAGGAGCCATTCCTGCCAAACCTGAATTCGGTTATTTCGGCTATCTAAAAAAGATGATTCTCACACTTCATAATGCTATCAAGATTAATGAGAACATTCTCCCGTTCCATGGAGCTATGGTTAAAATACTTCTAAAGGGCAACAAGGAAGCTACGGTACTAATGATGGGTGATACGGGAGCAGGAAAATCGGAAACACTCGAAGCCTTGAGGATAGCAGGTGAAAAAGATATACGCCAGCTTACTATTATAGCTGACGACATGGGTTCGATAGAGCTAGATGCCGACGGATTCCCAATAGGGTATGGAACCGAAACAGGTGCTTTTCTTCGACTCGACGACCTTCAGCCCGGTTATGCTTACGGGCATCTCGACCGATCAATCATCATGAATCCCAGCCAGGTAAACGCAAGAATTGTGATTCCTGTAACCACCTATGAAACAATAATAAAAGGTCATAAAATTGACTTTGTCCTTTATGCCAACAATTATGAAGACACAGATGCCGAACATCCTGTGATTGAGCGTTTCAGTTCTGCGTCAGAAGCTCTAAATGTTTTCAGTGAAGGTAAAGTGATGAGCAAAGGAACGACAACCTCGACCGGCATCGTAAAGTCCTATTTTGCAAATATTTTCGGCCCACCGGAATACAAAGAACTTCATGATAAAATTGCTTCAAGGTATTTCGAGTCATTTTTCAGAAACGGTATCTTTGTAGGCCAGATGCGAACAAAACTTGGCATACCCGGACATGAAACATCAGGTCCTCGCGAAGCTGCCGCTGAATTGCTAAAAGTGATAACGAACTATAAAGCTTGATGATTCTGAGTCGAATAAATTTGACTATAAATAAATTAATTATAATTTCTTACTTCGATGTTTCTGAATATATTGATAATAAGTATTTTATTAATTACAGTGGCATTTGCCGGATTAGGCATAAACATACTTTTAAAGAAAGATGGTAAATTCCCGGATAGACATTCTGGTTATAACGATAGAAAAATAAACACAGAAGGAAAATGTTATAAAAATGTCGGGTTATCAGAGGGCGAGATAGATAAGTCTATATGCAGCAATTGCCGGAATGCATTGTAAAAGCATCTATTCTTCAACGATTTTATTTTTCAGGCTTTCACTCATCCATGTTACATAATTACCGGAGTCGTCAGAGTAAACAAAATAAGCTTCGAATTCCGGATGATTTTCCATAAACTCAATTGATTTTTCTATACCCATAACCATACAGGCAGTAGCCACTGCATCGGCAACCGAACATTTATCGGCAACAACGGTTGCACTTAGAAGTCTGTTACGTGCAGGATATCCGGTCGCCGGATCAATGGTATGAGAATATTTTATTCCATTCTCGATATAAAATTTTCTATAATTACCTGATGTTGCTACTGCCCCTCCGCTCATCTCAATTATTGCCTGCAGATTTTCTCCAGGAAAAATATTGTTGTCGAAAGGCTTGTCAATTCCGATTCTCCATGGTTTTCCATTCTTTGTGCCCTTTACTTTTACTTCTCCTCCTATTTCAACAAGGTAATTTTTAACTCCGAGTGAATCGAAAAACCTGCTTATCACGTCTGCAGTATAACCTTGTGCTATTGCATTTAGATCTAAAATAATTCCGGAATTATCTTTTACAAGCCTGTTATTTTCTATCCTTACCTTATTGTATCCAACAAGATTTAGCAAACTATCCAGTTTATCGGAGTCAAATTCTTTTTTCTCATTGGGTCCGAAGCCCCAGGCACGCACAAGAGGGCCTAATGTGATATCAAAAGCTCCGCCTGTAAGTTCCGATATCTCCTGAGAGATATCGAACACTTCTTTAAAATATTTTCCAACTTCAATATTCTCACCTCTGTTTAATTTCGAAATAACAGAAGAATCATTATAAATCGAAAGGGAATAGTCAATGTCGCGCAGAATTCTTTTTACGCCCGACTCCACTTTTTCTTTGGATATGCCACGATGTTTTTCATAAATAATACTATATGATGTACCCTGGGTGGAACCGGAAATGCGAATAAAATTATCCTTTTTACTGCATGCTGCTAAAGTTAGTGCAGTCAATAAAAAGATAAATCCGAAATTCTGTTTCATTTCTGTTAAAACATGATCAAGAAAATATAATCCAAAAATACTCAAATAAAAAAGGCAAAAAACCTATATAAACAGTTTATCGTTTTATATTCCAAAATCATCGAATGCAATATTTTCTTTCGGGATTCCTAGATCATCGAGCATTTTGATTACTGCCTTGTTCATCATTGGTGGCCCGCAGAAATAATATTCAATTTCTTCCGGAGCACTATGTCTTGAAAGGTAATTATCATAAAGAACCTGATGAATGAAACCGGTATATCCGTTCCAGTTGTCTTCGGGAAGAGGTTCGGAAAGAGCTATATGGAAGCTAAAGTTGGGAAATTCTTTTTGTATTTCCTCAAATTCTTCGCGGTAAAATATTTCTCTCAGCGATCTTGCTCCGTACCAGTAAGAAACTTTTCTAGTCGTCTTCAATGTTTTGAAAAGGTGGAATATGTGTGATCGCAATGGGGCCATACCTGCTCCACCTCCGATATATATCATTTCAGCATTCGTGTTTTTAATATGAAATTCGCCATAAGGGCCTGAAATCATTACTTTGTGGCCCGGTTTTCTTGAAAAAATATATGTCGAACAGATTCCAGGAGGAACTTTCATGAATCTCTTCTTTACTTCATCCCATGGCGGTGTGGCAATACGGACATTAAGCTTGATTATGTTTTTTTCGGCCGGGTAATTTGCCATTGAATATGCTCGACATGTTTCTTCATTGTTTTTCACTTTCAGCTTCCACATTTCGTATCTGTCCCATTCGTCTCTAAATTGTTCTTCGATGTCAAAGTCACGGAATGAGGCTTCATATTCAGGAACATAAATCTGGATATATTCTCCGGGTTCGAAATTAAATGTTTCGTTTTCGGGAAGTTTAACGACAAACTCTTTAATAAAGGTTGCCACGTTTCGGTTTGAAATAACTTCACATTGAAATTTTTTTACTTCAAGTAATGCTTCAGGTACTTTCACAACCATGTCGCTCTTTACCTTTACCTGACATCCGAGTCGCCAGTTATTTAGCTGTTCCTTACGTTTGAGAAAGCTTGTCTCGGTAGGCAATATTGTTCCTCCTCCTGATAAAACCTGGCATTTGCACATGCCGCAGGTTCCCTTCCCACCACAGGCTGAAGGCAGATATATTCCGTTTGAAGAAAGAGTGAATAACAGATTTGAACCAGGTGTTACTGTTATTTCCCTATTGTTGACCTTTATAGTTACTTTGCCCAACGGGGTAAGCTTGTTCTGGGCATAGAGAAGTACAGTTATCAGAAGGATAGTAATCAGAAGAAAAACGACAATACTTAAAAGAATTGTTCCTGCCGTTGTGTTTATAAAAGTCATAATTGTTTACAGTTCTTAAATTTTATTAAAGTTTAATTCCCATCAATCCCATAAATGCTATTGCCATGAGTCCTGTCAGAATAAATGTAATACCCAGTCCTCTGAGTGGTGCCGGTACATTGCTGTAGCGCATTTTTTCGCGTATTGCAGCGAGGCTCACAATAGCAAGCAACCAGCCGATGCCAGAGCCAAAAGCAAAAGATATAACCTCGCCCATATTGTTGTATTCACGTTCCTGCATAAAGAGAGAAGCGCCGAGTATAGCACAGTTTACGGCAATAAGTGGAAGAAATATACCAAGTGAGTTATAAAGCGATGGAGAGAATTTTTCGACAACCATTTCAACTATTTGAACTATTGCGGCGATCACTGCGATAAATATCATAAAAGAAAGAAAGCTAAGATCGACTTCGGCAAATCCTTTCCCCAGCCATACCAGTGCGCCCTTTTTTAAAATATAAGTATCGATCAGATAATTAACCGGAACTGTTATCACAAGTACAAAGGTCACAGCAATACCCAATCCAACCGATGTTTTTACAGTTTTAGAAACTGCAAGATAAGAGCACATACCAAGGAAGTATGCGAAGATCATGTTGTCGATGAAAACCGATTTTATAAAAATATTTAGAATATTTTCCATATAACTGCGGTTTATTTTTGTTCGATAAGGCTCTTATTTCGGCTTCGTTGTAACCATATTAAAAGGCCTAGAATAATCAAGGCCATAGGTGGAAGAATCATCAGACCGTTATTTTCATAACCGATGGAATAGAGTCCCAATTTCCGGATAACAGGATAACCAAGTATAGTGCCAGAACCAAATAATTCTCTGAAAAAAGAGACAATGATAAGAATTAAGCCGTAACCTGCTCCGTTCCCCAATCCGTCGAGAAACGACTGCCATGGTTTGTTGTATAATGCAAAAGCTTCGAGCCTGCCCATAATAATACAGTTCGTGATAATGAGCCCCACAAACACGGAAAGCTGTTTGCTCACGTCGAATGCATAAGCCTTAAGTATCTGGTCAACAATAATTACCAGTGTGGCGATGACAACAAGCTGAACGATAATCCTTATACGTTCGGGAATGTATGACCTCATCGAAGAAATGATAAGATTTGAGACTGAAACAACAATAGTCACCGAAAGCGCCATAACAAGTGCAGGTTTTAATTTAACAGTTACAGCAAGAGCCGAACAGATACCGAGCACCTGTATTATAACAGGGTTGTTTTTACCTATCGGTGAGGTTATTAGTTTCATGTTTTTTGCCGAAAAGAGCGGCTCTTTTACTTTTATTTTTGTATCCATATTATTCAGCGTTTTTCTTAAGGTAATCAACATATCTTTCTATACAGTTATAAAGCATTGCTTCAAGAGCTTTACTTGTAATTGTTCCTCCTGAAATTGCATCAACAGAGTGATTCTCGATACGTTTTTCGTTCGACTTCAATACTTTAACGGAAACAAACTTTCCATCTTCAAAAATTTTCAATCCGGCAAATTGTTTTTCAAATGCCGGAGTGTTGATTTCTGCTCCAAGACCTGGTGTTTCACCCTTATGGTCGAATGTTGCTCCATAGATAGTATTCATGTCGGACTTAAAAGAAATATAGCCCCAGATCGGGCCCCATAGTCCTTTCCCTTCGAGAGGCACAATTGTTATTTTTTCACCTTCATCATTTTTTGCAATGAAAACAGGCAGGTTTTGCTCCTCAACAGGTTTTTTTTCTTCAATCCTCATCTCTACCTTAAAAGCATCAATACCTGATTTAATTTCTCCTTTTGAGTTAATAACAAAACTTTCGATAATATACTTTGAATAAAGTTCATCTGCATTGCTGAAATCGGCAGAAATATTTATTGATTCGAGAATACTTTTTTTCTTTTCGAGTTCGAGGTTCCGGGCCTGACGTGGCTGAAGCAAAGTTGCAGCCAGAGAAAGTATTATAGCCACAACTATAACCAAGACTGATGAAAAAAAGAAGATATATCTGTTACTGAACTGTTTCATCTGACATTGGAGTTAAGTGTGACTTTGGCTCTTTTAAGTCTTTTTCTGATATTTGCCTCCACGACGTAATGATCAATAAGAGGCGCAAACACATTCATAAGCAGAATTGCAAGCATCATTCCTTCGGGATATGCTGGATTTACAACACGTATAAGTATTGCAAGCAATCCTATCAGGAATCCATATATCCATTTTCCTGTTTCAGTCTGAGCTCCAGTCACAGGGTCAGTAGCCATAAAGACTGCACCGAAAGCAAACCCGCCCATAACAATGTGATAATAAAATGGCAATTGCATATACTCATTTGCTCCGATAATATTTAGAAGTATCCCCATAAAAATACCTCCGGCAAATACACTTGTAATAATTTTCCAGCTTCCGATGCCAGTTAAAATCAATAGTGCAGCGCCTATCAGAATTGCAATTTTGGATGTTTCGCCTACGGAACCCGGGATTGTTCCAATAAACATCTCCATGAATGAGGGCAGCGATTCAGTGTGATTCTGAGCAAGAAGCGACAAAGGTGTTGCACCACTAAAACCGTCAATTACGCCTTTCCCCTGAGTAAGACCCTCGATCCATACTTTATCCCCCGTAATCCACTTAGGGTAGCTGAAAAATAGGAAAGCCCGTGCGATGAGTGCAGGATTGAATATATTCATACCCGTCCCGCCAAAAATCTCCTTACCTAATATGACGGCGAAAGCAGTAGCCAGAGCCAGCATCCAGAGAGGGATATCTATCGGCACAATCATCGGAATAAGTATTCCGGTGACAAGAAAGCCTTCATTAATTTCATGTCCTCTTATCTGTGCAGAAATGAATTCAATTGCAAGTCCGGTAACATAAGTGACGATTATCAGCGGAAGCAATTTCACAAATCCAAACCAAAACGTCTGTAAAAAGCCTGCCTCAACGCCAACCGACCGGTAATGCTGAAAACCGGTATTCCACATACCGAAAAGTAATGGAGGGAAAAGCGCTAAAATCATAACCGACATAACGCGTTTAAGATCGATGCTATCGCGTATATGAGCTCCTGTAGTTGTGACAGTATTGGGCACATAGAGAAAGCTCTCAAAACCTTCGAATACTGATCTTAATTTTTCGAATTTGCCTCCTTCAGTAAAGTGGATTTTTATATTATCAATCTTTTCCCTTAAAGATTTCATTCTATCACTAAACAGTTTATAATTAACTCATTTCTTTTATCATCATGTTTATGCCCTGTCGTATTATTGTCTGTATTTCCATTTTTGAGGGGCAAATAAATTCGCAAAGTGCAAAATCTTCCTCGGCAACTTCATAAATGCCGAGATTTTCCATCATTTCAATGTCTTCTGCAAGTATTGCTTTTAAAAGCTGCATTGGATAAATATCCATAGGCAGTACTTTTTCGTAAAGACCTGTCATTACAAAAGGTCTATGGCTACCATGCAAATTTGTATCGAGCCTGTATTCCTTCTTTTTGAATATAGAAGACAGAAATGCTCTGGAAAAGCTGTATTTATTAATACCGGGTAAAGCCCATCCGAAAAGCTCATAATAATTTCCTTCGGGTATTACAGAAATCATCGAATCGTAGAAACCAAGAAATCCATTAATACCTACATTTGTACCTGTAAGCACATTACCACTAATATATCTGACAATACCTTCTTTTATATTGCCTGCAACTATATCTTTTATACAGGCTCCATTCCTTACCTTATAATACCCAGGGCTTTGGACTTCGGAGCCTGTCAGAGCGATTATACGTTCATTCTTGTATATCCCTTCTTCGAAAAGTCTTCCAAGTGTAACAATATCCTGCAGATTCACATACCATATTACCTCACCTTTATTCACAGGGTCGATATGATTGATATGTACTCCTATATTACCAGCGGGATGGGGACCTTTGAAATATGAGATAACTACATTCTTCGCATTTTTAAGAACAGGCGATGGTTCAGTGTCACTATTTAAAATAAGATTTACTTTGCCGTCGGTAAGTTTTGTTAGAACATCAAGCCCTGTCTGAAAATAGCTGGAGGCAGTATTATCCATCACGAAATTCATATCAGGTGCAAGAGGGGCAGTGTCGAATCCAGAGATAAATATTGATTTCGGCTTACGTTCAGGCCAGGCAATTATGTGATATGGCCTCTGTCGTATTGCAGGCCATAGGCCGGCCTTCATAATATCCCGTATTATCTCTTCGCGCGTGAGTTTGGAAACCTCAGCTTTCCCAAAATATTCATATTCATCACCATCTCTCTCAATAACAACTTCAAGGATTTTTCGTTGCTCTCCGCGATTCACCGCTATAACTTTGCCACTAACCGGAGAAGTAAATCTTATTTCCGGCCTTACTTTATCAAAAAAAAGTGAAGTGCCAATTTTCACATTATCGCCAGGTTTAACACAAAGGCTTACAGTAAGTCCAGGAAAATCAGGAGGTTTAATCCCATAAAAAGCAGATAATATTTCCCCATTTAAATGCCTTTCAGCTTTCCCTGCAAGTTTTATATCAAATCCTTTTTTTAATTTGTATAATTTTGACATCCTATATATTGTAGCTTATATATTTACAGTGAATTCATTTTTATATTTTTTTATAAAATAAAATTTTCAAATTTAAACTTATCTGGTAAATATTTTTCTTAAATTTTGATTATGATTGTAATTTTAACATTATAAAATATTCAATATCCTATAAAGTGAAAATAATATCCCATATCAAAATTTTTGTATCAATATTGATTTTTATTTTGTATTTCAAATCAGGTGTTTCAGGTCAGGAACCGCTATATGACATGATTTTTGATAAGCGAATAAAGACATTACAATTGTACCGTGAAGGATGGAACCTTTGTTATCCTGTGATAAAACTTAATGGTCAGGAAAGGCTTTTTCTAAATTTCGACTTGCTTGCCGACATCCCTGAGTCATATTATTATACCATTATTCACTGTGACAAAGACTGGAACGAATCTTCAATATTTCCTTCTGATTATCTTACAGGCTTTATGGATGATCAGATTCAAAATTATCGTTCCTCTTTCAATACAAAGGTCAATTATTACCACTACAGTGTGGTAATTCCTAATGAACATATAAGCATAAAACTATCAGGAAATTACGTTATAAAGGTTTACCCGACTGGTGAACCTGGAAAACCTGCGTTTACAAAAAGGTTTATGGTATCAGAAGAAATAGCTGGAATAAAGGCTTATATTCAGAGGCCTCTTCCTGGAGAATTCTATAATACATGTCAGCAAGTGGGATTAAGTGTAAAAATTACACAAATTTCAGTCAGAGATCCATATAATGAAATTTTCACTTTTATTTTCAGAAATGGTAATTTCAACGAGGCAAAGGAAAATCTTAAACCCGATTTTGTTATCGGGAACGAACTAAAATTCAACACATTATCAAATACTAATATTTTTTATGCAGGTAACGAATACAGATACTTCGATATCAGGTCAATTCATTATACCACTGAATTTGTCAGAAAAATTGATTATGTGAATGGTCTGTATCACTTTTTTCTCATGCCTTCAGATAACAGAGAGTTTAAACCTTATTTTTTCCGGCAAGATTTTAATGGGAAATATTATGTAGCTGTTCAGGAGGGCCGGGACATGGATACTGAAGCAGATTATGCTTATGTTTATTTCACTCTTCCGTCGTCCAATGAGATACCTGGTGGAAAAATGTATATTTCCGGTGCATTAAGCAACTGGTCTTTTACAACAGAAAACCGTATGTCGTATAATTATGAAAAATCTCATTATGAAGGTACTATGCTTTTAAAACAGGGATGGTACGATTATGAATATATCTTTCTAAAAGATGGTCAGAAGAGTGCTCCACCTTCATTTTTCGAAGGAAATCATTATGAAACCGAAAACGACTATCTTATTCTTGTTTACTACCGTAATCCAAGAGAGAGGTTCGACAGGCTTATAGGTTCCGCTATAGCAAATTCCTCAAAAAAAGAAAATTTTTGATTTTCATTCATTTCTTTTAAAATTTTATTTAAATCTCGGCGGATGCAATAAATAATGCTTATGTTGCAAATAATTTATTCAAAAATTAGAGGATGAATATAAAATTAAAATATTATAATTTTGTATTGTGAAGATAAGGTTAAAATATGCCGATCATATTCCTCCGCTGCTAAGAAATAAGTATTTTCTGGCAGTTGCAATCTTTCTTGTATGGATTTTTCTTCTCGATTCAAACAACCTTATTGACAGATTCGGTCAGATGAATGAAATACGGAAGCTTAAAAAAGAGAAAGAGTATTATGAGAAAAAAATTAATGAAGACAAAAAAACTCTTGAGAAGCTGAAGGAAGACAATGATTACTTCGAGAAATTTGCAAGGGAAAAATATCTAATGAAAAAAGAAGATGAAGAGTTATTTATTGTTATTACACCCCGTGAGGAACGCACGAAGCATCAACAACAGTAAAGTAAACTTAATCCTTATTTCTTTTCAGCCCTGTATTTGTCATTAAGAGCTTTAAGTACCTTATAAGTAATGTCGAGCACACTATCGGCATACAGAACAGGGCCACCGAAACTTTTTCCCAGTATGAACTGATAATTATATTCTTTCTTGTTTTCCTCTAAAAACTTAGTGATGTAATCAATTATCTGTCTGTTCATTACTTGTTCCTCTTCCAGGAGATCGCTCTGTAGTTTATCTCTGAGTGAAATCAGCTCCTGTTGCTGTTGCATAAGAGATTGTTCCATTTGCTGGGCAGTAGCTCTGGTAATCAGACCTTTGCTCACTTTTTCCTGGTAATCTTTTACACTACTCTCATACTGTGATCCTTTTGAATTTAGTTCGGCTTCGGCTTTTCTCTGTTTATCAAGAAGATCGTTTCTTCTATCGGCAAACATATCGAAGTTAAAAATAATTGTATCAATGTTAACATAAACGATCCCATGTGATTCCGCTACGGTACTACCGACAGGCTCCATTACCCCTTTTGTTTTTTTACCTGTAAAATGTAATACATATAAAGCTGCTACTGCGACAAAAAGCAGGGCGAACAGAATTATTGACAGTTTCTTCATCATTATATTAATTAATTTCTTTCAATGTTTATCATCGGCAAATATAAATAATAATAGAAGAAAAAGGCAACACTGAGTATAACAGGGAAATAAAAAATTTATTATTTGTATTTAAAAGGGTAGTAGTTTAAAATTCAGGACATGGTATTGCTCTGATTCTTTTTTTGTTCCCTGTTATTGAAGATGAAGTAAACTCATAAATAATTGAAATTTCATGAGCTCCTCCTGAAGAGGTTATAAGATTTGAAATTGTAAAATCGTAACTATAGCCTATATGTAGTTTGTCGGTTTTTATCCCAATCAGACCGATTACTGCATCGCCTGCCTGAGATGTCATAAAAGGAATTCCGCGGTACCATAATCCCAGTATAATAGGGCTTTTATAGTAATAAAGGCCTATGTCGGTCTGATAGAACTTACTTTGTGTCTGGAAATTTACAGCTATTGAAAATGCCTCCACCATTTTTTTCATGAGACGTGTTTTCCCTGAAATTCTAACTCCTCCATACATATTAAATTTTATTGGCAATTTTGATTCGTCACCATAAAATGATTGTTTTGGTGTAAAAAGATGGTCGAGTGTAAAACCTGCCCAAATCTGGTCGTTATAAGCAAGTGCTGAAGTAGCAAAATCCACATCTGCAACTTTATCGAAAGGAGGCGGAGTTACGGGCGGCGTAGTACCGCTTCCTGTTATCTGGCTTGCAAAAACAAGTTTATAAATATCCAGCCCAAGGTAATAAAACTTGAAATGAACGCCGGGCCTGATATGCCAGTCCTGTGAAATGTTAAAATCATAGGAATAAAGTATTCCTATATTTGTTGTACTCAGGTCGCCCGATCCGGCCACATCGTATGTAGCAAGTAAACCCACACCTGAGTTGAAATTTGGCATTGCCTTGTCGAATGATATACTATAAGTATGAAAAACGCCCGGGATTGAAGGCCACTGATTACGATAGTTTATTCCCAATCTAAAATCTTCTGTAGAGCCAGCAAATGATGGAGAAAGGTAAAGCTGATTAGCATAGAACTGAGAAAATGTTGGATCCTGTCCGAATGCATTACCTGCAAAGAGATAAAAAAACAGTATTAAAAAATATTTATACCTTCTTAGCAAATCAGGATACATTGTGTATTTATATGACGAAAGTAATCATTTGTTTGAATTTATTCCACTTTGTTAAACGTATTTTCTAAATAAAGGGTACAAAAAAATGAATATTTTTAACTAATATTCATTATTTATAGACGAAAGCGAATATTTCTTTGATAAAAATTCGGATAGAAAAACTTTCTTAAATAGTCATCTATATTTTATAAGAATTACATCTCCTGTTTTAGTGAAGGTTTCGCCGTTTTTATATCGTCCGGTTACCTTCCATATATATACACCAGGTTCGCAGAGGTTCCCTTTGTTGTAGCCATCCCACCCTATGTTTATATCATTGGTTTCAAATATCAGTACTCCTGCTCGGCTGAATATCTTCAGGTTATAGTCGACGACTCCGTTTGCAACAGGGTGAAAAATATGAGCCGAAGCATCGCTCGAGGCGGAATAATATCCACCTGTGGGACCTTGCATATTCGGGATGAAAGCATTAGGAAACTCAATATAATATGCTGAACTTCCGGAAGAATATATAATTGAAGCTGTATCAGCACATCCTTTATCGTTCCATACAATTAATTTGATATTATATTTACCTGATTTTTCATATTGATGAACAGGTTCGAATACTGTTGAAGTTTTTCCATCGCCAAAATCCCATTTATATCTTACTGCATTATCAGAATAGTTAATAAGTCTTATTTCATTATCTGCAGACTCACGTTCTGATACCTGGATATCGAATCGAGCCGAAGGAGGTGCATTAACTTTTATTTTTCCGGTCGCATAGGATGAACTCCCGTCAGTTCCGAATATTTTAAGTGTAACCGTATATTCTCCCGGTATGTTATATACCCATTCCGGTTCTTTAACGAATGAAGTTCCGCCATCGCCAAAGGACCATTCACATGAATTAAAACCAGTTGAGGTATTACTGAATTTAACTTTTAAAGGTATGCAGCCTTCCGAAGGGATAGCCGTAAAAGATGCAGATATGTTCATACGAAGATTTGTATTTAATAAACCTTCCGATATATTCACCGATGCTTCCGTTTTTCTTAATGTATCGGTCATTGTTGCCGGAGCCTTAATCATATCCACTGTCGTTGTTTCTGAAGACATTTTCACACGTTTCAGAGTATCAAACGCTTCGTGTTTTTTGTAAGTCCCTTCTTTAATTTGGACCTGTTCAGGGGATGGGGCATTTATTATCGAAATAGAGTCAGTTTTGATTTCTTTATTAACTTCTATATTGTTGTCCAATTGTTTTTTAGCTGATCCGGTCAAAAGAAGAAATGCAAGAGCAGCAATAGCCACTGAAGCTCCGGCCAGATAATAGATATTTAATTTTGCCGGATTAAAATGCATAAACTCTTTTTTTGCCAGCCTCTTCATGAGTGTCTGCTTTACTACTGCATCAGGAATGACTTCAGCATTTTCAAGCTTGCTCCTGAAAAGCTCCTCAATGTCCATATTTTTTCTTTCGCTGCCCAATTCCCAATTACTTATTATTATTGTTTTCGGAAGCTGGATAATTCTTCTTTATTGTTCTCAGTATCTCGAGTCTTTCGCGTATAGCAGCTTTTGCCCTGCTATATTGTGATTTGGAAGTATTTATATCGATGCCAAGCATCTCCGAAATTTCTTTGTGTTTATAACCTTCAATGGCATACAGATTAAATACCATCCTATAGCCAGGTGAAAGCTCATTTAAAACTCTGATAAGCTCATCAGCAGTAAACATATCTTCCTCAAAACTTTCTGCTCCTGTTTCTATTGACACGTATTCTTCAATATCAATATTATATCTATGCTTCAAATTTTTATGATACGAGGTTATCGCAGTGTTTACCGCAATTTTTCTTATCCATCCTATGAAAGAACCCGTTCCTGAATAATCTTTTATATTAAAGAATATTTTCAAGAAAGTCTCCTGAAGCATATCTTCTGCTTCCGCCTTGTCGCTTGCATAGCGCATACAAACACCTAACAGCAGGCGTGAATACCTGTCGTATAGCATCTGTTGTGCCTTCCTCTCGTGACGGGAACAACCTTCAATTATCTCTACGTCACTCAACATTTGCCTTCGACAATTTTAAGACAATCATATAACCTCAATGGTTGCACTGTTTAAAAAATGTTTATAAAATTAACGGATTAATTCAACTCATTATTTCAATATAACAAAGGTCGGGAAAAATTATAAAATTACATTGATAAATTTTATAAGTAAAAATTGATTGCATTGAGATTTAAAAGTAATTTTTACCTTCGCAACTTACTATTAACATTAAAAGCTTACTTGACATGATAAATAAACTCATTTCATCTATTTTGCCCTACTTTCCAAAAAAGTTCATCTGGATTTTTTCAAGGTCGTACATAGCCGGTGAAACTATAGAAGATGCCATACGTGTTTCTAAAGAGCTTAACAATCAGAAAATAAAAGTTACGCTCGACGTGCTTGGTGAATTCATAAAAAATCTGGATGAGGCTGAAAGGAATAAGAAAGAATATTTAAATCTCATCGATTTTACAATTGGCAATGGAATAGACGGTAATTTTTCACTTAAACCTTCAAGTTTTGGACTTCTTATTGACAGGGAACTCTGCTATAACCATATCCGTGAGATTGTTGCAAAAGCAGCTTCAGTAAATAGCTTCATTAGAATTGATATGGAAGACTCGACATGTACTGATATGGAAATCGAGCTTTACAGGAGGCTAAAAGCCGAGTTCCCAAAAAGTGTCGGACTTGTTCTTCAGGCATATCTTCGTCGCACTTATAGCGATATCGAAAAATTGTTAGATATTCATACGCCTGAATCACCTTTGAATTTCAGACTCTGTAAGGGTATTTATGTTGAACCGGCTTCAATAGCATATAAAAAGTATGAAGAAATAAATGCCCATTATCTTGAAGATCTTGAGCTGATGCTCAGTAAGAAAATATTTGTTGGAATTGCCACACACGACAGGCCACTTGTCGAAGGAGCATATAATCTTATAAAGAAATATGATGTACCGAAAAACATGTATGAGTTCCAGATGCTTTACGGAGTAACTCCAAAGTTAAGAGAAAGCATTGTTAATGAGGGACATACAATGCGTGTTTATGTGCCTTTCGGGAAAGAATGGTTTAATTATTCGACTCGCCGTCTGAAAGAAAATCCAAAAATAGCAAGTCATATAATAAAAGCAATTTTTTATAAAGGATAAAAAAGATTTTTTCATAACTTAAGAATAAGTTCATCAATTGTTCTTTTTGGAACATGATGAACTTTATTTTCGTCGCGCCAGTATTTTACATCGTTGTTTATTATATCCTCAACAACAACTTTTTCAACGGGTTTGCCAAGTGCTATTATAAGTAGTATTTCATACTGTTCAGGTATTTGAAGTTCGCTTCGCAATTGTTTTTTTTCGATTGAAGCTATCATGCAGCCGCCGAAACCTGCTTCGGTTGCTCCTAACTTTATACTCTGCGCTGCTATTCCGGGGTCAATTCCAAAAGAGTCTGAAATTTTAGTATCACCAAGAATTATAATATAGGCAGTTGGTCTTTCCCCTGGTTCAGGGCCATGCCAGTCGGAAAGATAACCTGCCCAGTTAGTACATGGAAATATCTTATCGCAGTCGGAGGGTGAATTATATAACAAAAATTTCAACGGCTGTTTGTTTGATGCCGAAGGTGAAAGTCTTACATATCCAATCAGCCTTTTCAAAAAATCATATTCAATCCTCACAGATTCATCAAACCTGCGGTAGCTTCTGCATTTAGCAACTAACTCTGAAAAATCCATTTTAATATTTTTTATTGTAAAATTAAACAAAAGCAAGTTAAAGAAAAACTCTTTCCGGCAATTTAGGAATAACGCCAGCATTCATGGCTGTCGAAAAAAAATTTTTCACAGCCTCTCTGCCTTCCATTCCCAGGCTATAAGTATATTTATTTACATAAAGTTTTATATGACTTCTTATCACATCGGCATCAGTTTCCTTTGCATACTGACGTACAAAATTGAAAGAGAAATCCTGATTTTTAAATGCATACTCTATGCTTCTTTTTATTATTCTATTGACTTTTTGAGAAATATCTTCTGGTAATGATCTATTTACTGTTATTGCACCTAAAGGCACAGGAAGGCCGGTCAGTTTTTCCCAATATTCTCCGAGATCTGCAATTTTTCTCAGCCCTTTTTCATGATAGGTAAATCTTGTTTCATGGATAATAATTCCGGCGTCAGCTTCTTCTTTAAGTATTACATCAGGAATTTCAGAAAAAAGATAGACTTTTTTATTTAACGCTTCAGGGCAACAAATACTAAAAAGCAAATTTGCAGTAGTATATTTCCCAGGGATAGCAATAGTAAGAAGCGGTATTTCATCCATTTTGATTTCTTTCTTGCTTATCAGAAGGGGGCCATTACCTCGGCCGATGGCACTTCCGGCATCTAATATCAGATAGTTTTCAGCTACGTATGTATAGGCATGATAACTTAATTTAAGAATATCTGTTTTACCTTCAAAGGCTTTACGGTTAAGTTGTTCAACGTCGGCAAGGAAATAATCGAATTCAAGCCCTTCAGTATCTACTTTTCCAAGTACCATAGCACCGAAAATAAATGTATCGTTCGGGCAGGGAGAAAAACCCAGAGAAAGTTTCATTCAATTACTTTATTAGAAGTAATATTTCATTAAGCTTATTTCTAACTCTTTTTAGTGCAAGAGGCATATTCCAGCTCTCACTTCTTCTTTCTCCAACAAAATTTGAAACAGCTCTTAAAGCTATATATGGTATATTTTCCATAATACATGTATAAAAAAATGCAGCACCCTCCATCGTTTCAATATCTGGATTAAATAGGAACCGTAGTTTTTCTGCTCTCTCATCTGTACCTGTTACCGTGTTTACAGTAATTGCCCTGACAGTTCTTAATTTATGAGCTATTTTCCTCGTATACTTATTAATACAGTATATTCTGTCGGTAATAAAAGGACATTCTTCATCTCTTATGCCCATGTCTTTGAGAGGTATGAAACCTTCCCTTGTTTCAATTCCAATATCCGCAAAAGAGTCAGAAACAGGCATCACCACGTCTCCAACAGGTATTTCATCGGTGAAAGAGCCTGCAATACCGACATTTATCGCCAGGTCGGGTTTATTAGACATGGAAAAATAGTGTTTCACGTGCCAGACTGTTTGAACTGAACTTACTCCTGTAACCAGCACCGAAATTTCATGAGGCCCATAAATAATTTTATCTGAATCGGTAAAACCAGGTTTTTTCAGAATATCGGACTCTTCATTGGTTGCAAATACTATTAATATTTTCACGGGTTAACTTCTTATTGTTAAAACTTAAAATTGCAATTTATTGTTTTTTTTACGAAAATAAATAAACTTTAGCCCCTCAAAATCAACAATATTTCCTGAAATTCTAAAAATATCATTGAATATTTCGACTTTTAAAAAATATAGAGTATTTAACTTTGGGAAAATTATAAAAAGAATTAATAATATGGATATAAGGTTTGAATTACTCATAAATGTGCACTTATCTTCTCCTTTTCAAAGCTCAGGTTTTCCTCCGACCTAAGCATCGGGAGGCATTGAAGGGGATTAGTTCGTAGTTTAAAAATATAATCAATTTGATATAAACTACTTTTATAAGTTTTAAAATTTTCTCGCACAATTAACTGAGATAAAATATTAACAATTAATATTATGGCAAAAAAAATTAAAGAAATTGAAAACGGCATTGAAGAAGAAAAATCGGGTTACCTGAAAATCGAGCAATGGAATAAAGAAAATGTTGAGGAAATAGCAGGTTATTATCGTAAAATATTAAGTTTACTTGGTGAAGATCCTGATCGAGAAGGTTTGCTGAAAACTCCTGAAAGGGTTGCAAAAACACTTTATTTCATGACAATGGGTTATCAACAGGATGCACGTCAGATACTTAATTCGGCAAAATTCAGGGAAGAATACAAACACATGGTGCTTGTAAAAGATATAGATATTTATTCTTTATGCGAGCATCACATGTTACCTTTTTTTGGCAGAGCTCATGTGGCATATATACCTAATGAATATATAACGGGATTAAGTAAGATAGCACGAGTAGTTGAAGCATTCAGCCGCAGGTTACAGGTACAGGAAAGGCTAACTGTTCAGATAAGGGATTGTATCCAGGAATGCCTTCAGCCGATGGGAGTTGCTGTAGTTATCGAAGCCGAGCACATGTGCATGCAGATAAGAGGGGTTCAGAAACAAAATTCTGTAACTACTACATCAGCATTCACGGGATGTTTCCTCGATAATTTCAGAACAAGAGAAGAATTCATGCATCTTATTGGAACAAAACTGCATTAGTTTTTTCTATTTTTGCAGCTTTGTAATATTTCTAACTCAAAATCGGAATTTATATGAAAGCTTATGTTTTCCCCGGACAAGGTTCACAATATCCGGGCATGGGGAAAGATCTTTATGAAAAATATCCATTAGCAAGAGAGCTTTTTGAAAAAGCAAACTCAATTGTTGGTTATAGGATATCTGATGTAATGTTTTACGGAAGCGAGGAGGATCTAAAGCAGACAAGAGTAACTCAACCTGCAATATTTCTTCATTCGGTAATAATAGCATCTGTCGTTGGCGAATCTTTTATGCCCGATATGGTAGCAGGACATTCTTTGGGAGAGTTTTCGGCACTCGTTGCCAATCGTACGCTTACTTTCGAGGATGGATTGATGCTTGTCTTGACCAGAGCTTCTGCCATGCAAAGGGCTTGTGAAATGAACCCGTCAACAATGGCGGCAATCCTTGGACTTGACGATAATATAGTGGAGGAAGTATGTGCTGGATTCAATGGAGAAGTAGTGCCGGCAAATTATAATAGTCCAGGGCAGATTGTAATTTCAGGCACTAATGAGGCAATTGATAAGGCTATTGAAATACTTAAATCGAGAGGAGCTAAACGTGCCTTGAAACTTTCGGTAGGTGGGGCTTTTCACTCGCCATTAATGGAACCTGCAAGAAAAGAACTCGAAGAAGCTATAAACAAAACTTCATTCCGCAAATCATTGTGCCCTATATTTCAGAATGTAAATGCAAAACCTTCAATTGATCCGGAAGAGATAAAAGCCAATCTGGTAATGCAATTGACCTCGCCTGTAAGATGGAGCCAAACAATAATTAACATGATAAAAGCAGGTGCAACAAGTTTCACAGAAGTAGGCCCGGGAAATGTTCTTCAGGGTCTGATAAAAAAAATAAACAAAGATGCAATTACCGAAAGTATTATTGTTTGATTTACAGGTTAAACATTCTGAAGCAATAAAATATATTATCGCTCAGACATAACTTCATTTTATGTGCGAAATTAGGTTATTTTAGTTTTTTAACGAAACCAAAATGCATATAATATTATCTTGGTTATTATTCAAAACGAAGAAGTTTATAGATATTTTTTCATGCCCAGATGTCGGCCTTTTCAAGATGAATATCCTTCTCAAAAAACATTCTTGCTATTTTACCGAAATAATCAGTATAATCTGAGACCATGAATTTGTCATTACTGTAGCCCCCATCATTGATAAGGTTATTCGAATGGAGCATTTGTTTGAAAGCAGCCGATACAATCTTTGATGAATCAACGATTTCAATATTAAAATCAAAGAATTTATTTATCTGGTTTCGAATTATAGGATAGTGAGTACAGCCAAGAATTAGAGCCTCAATACCGTTGAAAGCCTCATTTGAAAGGTAGGCTCTGATGATTAAATTACTAATTTCATCATAGATAAAGCCTTCTTCAATCATAGGAACAAGCAAAGGTGTGGCCAGAGAAATCACTTCCGTGTCAGGTAATTTTTCAGCCAGTGTATTTCTGTAAATTCCTGAAGTTATTGTACGTTTTGTACCTATTACGCCGATTTTACGATAATTCCGGCTAACTATATAATCAATAACCGGGGTTATAACATCCATAATAACCGTACGTTCTCCAAATTTTTCTTTCAGATAAGCATAAGCCGAAGCTGAAGCTGAATTGCAGGCTATGAGGATTGCCTTAGCATTGAAACTTAGAAGATATTCGACTATTTTTTCGGAATATTGCTTTATAGCTTCAGCCGATTTGTCGCCAAAGGGTAAATGTGCAGTGTCGCCGAAATAAAGCAGAGATTCGCCCGGTAATATTTGTTTGATTGCATGGGCTACGGTCAAACCTCCAACGCCGGAGTCAAATATACCAATTGGTCTTTCGTCCACAGCCAGATGCTACATTAATTAATTTATTATTCTATATAAATATTGATAAAATAAACTATTTAACTTGTTGCAAAAAAGAGGGCATCCACCAATTATTACTGGCAGATGCCCCGCGTTGTCAGCCTATTTTTTATTTAATACCAAGTTTTGCCTTAACCTGGGGCATGACATTTACACTTTTTGTTTCATCAAAATAGCGCAATTGTGTTGCGTCAAAAACATAAATAAATCCTCCTTCTTTTCCAACATCTCTTATAGCCTTGTCAACTTTTTCAAAAATAGGTCTTGTCAGGTTTGTTTGTTCTTCCTGAAGCTGGTTTTGAGCCTGAAGCTGGAAATCCTGAATGCGTTTGCTCATATCGGCAAGTTCCTGCTCTTTTGTCTGGCGAACAAGTTCAGTATAATTCTTACTTTCCCTATTGTAAGTTTCATACTTGTTATTTAGTTCAACCTGCATCAATTCGAGTTCATTAATAAGTTCCTTCTGAATTCTCGTAAGTTTTGCCATGGCCGAATCATATTCAGGCATTGCTCTAATAAGTTCATCGGTATTGATATGACCAAACTTCAATGCCTGTGCTTCAACTTTAAGGCCAGGGATTGAAAAAATTACAAATACAGTTGTAATCAATAATATCTTTCTCATTATTAAAAATATTAGTGTTTTTACTTTTTTGCAAAAATATACAATTAATTTTTATATCCTAATTTTTCAAGTACCTGGTCGCTCACGTCGTACTTTGGATTTGCAAAAAGAATATATCCTCCGGCTGCAGTGTCGAATATTGCTGCATAACTTCCTTCGACTGCAATTTCTTTTATTGCCTTTAGAATTTCATCCTGAATAGGTTTTATAAGTTCTTCACGTTTCTTGAAAAGCTCTCCTTCAACTCCAAAATATTTGTTTTGAAGTTCCTTAACCTCTTTTTCCTTATTAACAATAGCTTCTTCTCTTTTAGTTTTCATTTCCTGAGAAAGAAGCACAGCTTCATTCTGGTAAGCTTTGTACATCTTTTCAACTTCTGCATAGCCGTCTGCTATTTCTTTCTCCCATTGCTTTGAAAGATTATCGAGCTTTTCCTGGGCTGAATTGAAAGCCGGGATGTTTTTTCTGATATATTCTGAATCGACAAAAGCATATTTTTGTGCAGCAGCAAATGATGAAGTCAGAATTATTGTTACGATAAATACTGCTAATTTTTTCATAATTTTCTGTTTTTAAGTTTCTTATCAATTAAAATTGTTGTCCAATAACAAAATGGAATTGCGATTTATTTGCATCGGGATTACCCGGGACAGGGTCAAATCCGTAACCCCAGTCGATTCCAAGAAGACCAAACATCGGGAGGTTGGCTCTGAGTCCTACACCTGCCGAACGATTCATCCTGAATGGGTTATATTCTTTAAGTTCATACCATGCTTTACCTGCTTCGAGGAAGGCAAGGCCATATATAGTTGCCTGTTGATTAAGGGTAATAGGGTATCTTATCTCGAATGTTAGTTTCGAATAAACATTGCCTGAAGGAGAAGACTTTTTTGGGTCCAATGGAGTCAGTGAACCATTTGTATATCCACGCAATGCAATCACTTCACGGCCGTAAAAACTATAGCCTGTCATGCCATCGCCTCCTAAATAGAAATTTTCGAAAGGCGACGGACCTATATCTTTATTATAGAATCCAAGATATCCAAAAGCAAACTTTGTGTTAAGAACCAGTTTGTCATTTCTTGTAATTGGATAATAATAATCAGCTTTAAAAACCCATTTATGAAATTCTATCCATTTATATTTTACGTCGTCGGTTGCATCCTTGTAATTGATGTTGCTAAAGAGAGAATAAGGAGGAGTTACCTGCAATGAGAGTGAGAAGCTCGAGCCACTTCGTGGATATATTAGATTAGGTGATGTAGAGAACCTCATTATTCGGGCAGAAACGCTAAAGAGGTTAGAACTTCCATTTTCAAACAAAAAACGGTAAACATTGTAATTGTTCAAATCATATCTCTGGTAATTCAGTTCCCCGTACAATGAAAACCAGTCGTCTGGCCATTCAAGTCTCTTCCCCAGTCCTATTGAAGCTCCGTCAATTATCATTGACTGTCTTCCATCTTCACTTTTTTTCTGGCCATTTGTCATAACAGATCTATAAAAAGATATTGAAAATGTATTGGGTTTTTTCCCACCAAGCCAGGGCTCTATAAATGATACGTTATATGACTGATATACACGGCCGTTTGTTTGTGCCCTTATGCTCAATGACTGTCCGTCGCCTGATGGGTATGGTTTCCATTCGTTGAGATTGAAAAAGTTACGCATTGCAAAATTATTGAACCTTACTCCAACAGTACCTACCAGCATACCTGCACCCCAACCTCCGGATATTTCGAACTGATCGTTTGCCCTTTCTTCAAGATTATATAATAGATCTACTGTTCCATTCATTGGATCGGGGATAGGTTGAGGATTTATTTTTTCGGGGTCAAAATGACCAAGAACTCCAATTTGCCTTACTGAACGTAAAATATTCTCCTTACTGAAAAGATCTCCCGGAAGAGTGTATAACTCTCTTCGTGCAACATGCTCATTGGTCCTGGTATTTCCATTTATAATTATATCATTCAGGTAAGCCTGGTCGCCTTCATATATTCTGACTTCAATATCAACAGAATCTCCCACTACATTTACTTCAACAGGTGTCAGGTCTGAAAAAAGATATCCGTTATCGAGGTAAAGTGAGCTGACCGCATCTTCATCCTGTTTAAGTCTTTTGTTGAGAAGAGTTTTATTGTAAACCGAACCTTTCTCTATGTTAAGAGCTCGGTCGAGTAATGATGTCGGATATATACTGTTTCCTACCCATTTGATATTTCTCAGAAAATATTGTTTCCCTTCGTCAACTTTGATAATAAGTCCTACACGATCAGGAGAAATCTGGTAAAGTGAATCGGAAAGTATGGCGAAATCTTTAAATCCGTTATCATTATAAAATGTATAAATTTTTTCTTTATCTTCTGCAAATTTATCTGCAATATATTTCGAGGATCTGAAGAAATTCAAATTCTTTTCCTTTGTGCCCTTCATTTTTCTTTTTAGCTTGCTATCTTCAAAATGAACGTTTCCCACGAAATCTATATCTGCTATTTTAACCTTTTCATTCTTATTTATTTCAATTGTAAGTATCACATTATTAGGTCTGTCAGGATCATCTTTCTGTATAAATTTTACTGTTGTATTTAAGAATCCTTTCCCAAGGTAATGGTCTTTAATAGTCCTTTCAGTATTATTAAGTACAAAAGATGTTATTTGAGATCCGGCTGGAAGTTTTATTTTCTCAGTCAGGTCGTTAATTTCCGATTTCTTTACACCTGTTATTTTTAAAGTTGATAAACGTGGTCGTTCCTGAAGAAAAATATCGAGGTAAACAGTATCGGACAATATTTTGGTTACAGATATTCTGATATCTGAAAATAGACCCTGATTCCAGAGATTTTTAGCTGCTTTTGTTATTTCCTCTCCAGGAATGGTTATTTCCTGACCCTGTTTAAGTCCGGATATTCCTATAAGTGTATTATTATCAAGGTATTTAATGCCTGAAATTGTTATATCTCCAATAATATAATCCTCTATTCTCCGGTAATCATAAATTTCTGTAGTATCCTCCTGGGATATTACTTCGGCAGGTAACAAAAACAGAATAAATATCGAAACGATTCCGATAATCTTAATCTTCATAATCATTATTCTATTCCAGAATTTGTTCACTTGTTTTTCCAAATCTTCTTTCACGTTTCTGGTAATCAATTATAGCTTCGTAAAAATTTTCTCTGCGAAAATCAGGCCAAAGAATATCGGTAAAATATAATTCAGTATATGCAATCTGCCAGAGAAGAAAATTACTTATTCTCATCTCCCCGCTTGTACGTATTAATAGTTCGGGGTCAGGGATTCCGGCAGTGGCCAGATAATTTCCAAAAATAGTTTCATCGTTGGCTGACGGGTCAATTATTCCATTCATTAGATCGGCAGCAAATTTCTTTGCAGCCTGAAAAATTTCCCATCTTGAACTATAACTCAATGCAACAATAAGTGTAAGCCCATCGGCTTTTGATGTAATATCAATTGTATTGAGTAGCTTTGCTCTTATATTGGATCCTAGTTGCTGAATATCTCCTATAACAAGGAGTTTTATATTGTTTTTAGTCAGCGTTTCTGTCTCGTTATTAAGAGATTCGATCATAAGATTCATCAGTGCGACGACTTCGGAATCAGGTCTGCTCCAGTTTTCTTTTGAAAAAGCATACAGGGTGAGATATTTCAATTTTAATTCGGCTGCACACTTAATTATTTCTCTCACAACTTTAACGCCTTCCTGATGCCCCATATTCCTTTCAAGCCCGTGCTTACGTGCCCATCTGCCGTTGCCATCCATTATAATAGCAACATGTTGCGGCATCTTATCGGTATCTATTTGCTCCAAAAGAGTCATCGGTCAGCGTTTCTTTTTCTTTCCTGATTTAACATCATTGTAAACGGGACATCCTGCCAGCTTGTTGTATATTTTCCATGTAAACGAAATTCCGGTATATGAGTACCAGTCGTTATTATGAATCCAGCCGTGTTCATCCGGGTCAACAAAGTCAGTTAAGCCGTCAAAATTATCATAAAAAGTTTTACGAAAACCATATTCCGCTTCAAGACCAAGATTATTATAAATATTCAGTTTTAAACCAAATGAGAACGGGAATACCGGCGTATAGGTAAAATCGATAGTATTTATGAAAACAAATCCTGCTCCTGCTGCCAGATATGGTGTTGATTTCCATCTCTTACCCTGTGTATGATAAGGGAAAAAATTAAATTCGAATACAGTGCTCCATTCTCCAATTGTACCTGAAAATGAGTTTGCTCTTGACTGTTGAAAAGAGTTATTAAAATCAAGGTCATTTCCTTCAATACCTCCGAAAAGAAAGTTTATTCTGAATGCTTCTCTGGGGTTTAGATTATACCTGTAAAATAAACCTGCTGCAGGCTGAATGGAATAGAGGAGTTTCCCGGGATTGATATCTCCGATATATGAAGTAACTCCACCTGTTGCTCCGTAATCGGCATTACGCTGTGCATTGATGCCTGTATATATTGAAGCAACTAAAAAAAATAGAATAACTTTTTTCATTAACATCAATCCCTGTTCAGAATTTTCGGCTGCTTAAGAATAAAGGAATTCCACTACTGTTTGTCGGAATTTTATAAGTAAGAGTGAAATTAAAAAAATAATATATATCATTTGAACGTGAATAGATTGAAGTATATCCGTCAAGATAATCGGAAAAGGCATACCTTCCTCCAAGCTCAAGACCTATATTATAATCGGGCATAATAAGTAAATTAACTCCCAGACCAACGGGAATAATTGCGGTTAAACCACCATCCTTCATTCCTTTTGATAAAAGTTCATCGTTCCCTTTCACACTATAAGATAGTGCACCTACTCCGGTAAATGCATAAACATCAAGTGAAGAAATTATGCTGTTGAATCTTGTTTTTCTTCCTCGAGAGAATAGATAACTATTTTCTCTCTGGCTTTTTATAAAATAATATTCTCCTGTGAGTGCTGGTTCAAAGATAGTCGAAGTAGCTTCCATTTCTCTATTTTCATTCGATCCTCTTTTATCAGTGGCATGTAAAGTTCCGATAGAAAATCCAAGCTTCACACTGAAGTTCTGAAGAATTCTGTATTTAAGTCCGGCATTGACATTAAAACGTGTTTGATGAAAACTGAAGTCCTTTATTCCAAGAACGTTTTCCTTAGGGGAGTAACCTCCAATATCGCCAAAAAAATGAGTTGTACCGAGGCCTGCAACAGCTTCACATCTTTTTCTTTCCCAGAGTTGTCCGGCAACAAATTGCGGTATGAAACCAAAAATTAAAACCAAAAGGAATAATTTTTTCATGTAAAAATTATATATTTATTTACAGGAACTCCAATGTCAATAAAATTATCTTAATTATTTTCAGTATATAAAAATGAGATGTATTTACCAACTGATTTATTTGTTAAATTTTTCTTATACAAATATAATAATCTATATTTTATTAACGGATAAAACGATACAGAATTGTATCAGTTTCTTTTATCGGCTCCCCACATAAGCTTATCTCTTAAGGTACTATAAAAATCATGTCCTTTCAGCATTACAGTTTTAAGTTTTGTATCTGATTTTTTTATCTGGATTTGCTGGCCGGAAAGGAGTTTTTCAACTCTAAAATCACATGTTGCCAGATATTCATTGTTTCTACTTTCAACAAACATTCTTAGTTTACTATGGCCTGGAAGTACTATTGGCCTTACCGTCAGATTATGTGCCGAAAGAGGTGAAATGATAATACTTTCATCGCCCGGAGGCAGAATAGGTCCGCCCGCACTCAGGTTATAAGCAGTCGAACCTGTTGCTGTTGAAACAATAAGTCCATCGGCCCAGTAAGTATTAAGGTATTCCTCATCAACAAATACTGTTATAGTTATCATATTAAGTCCCGACTTTTGAATTGTAACCTCATTGAGTGCCACAGGATCGTAACCTCCAAATTTGCCAGCAGGTTCATTTATTTCAAGAAGTGATCTTTCTACTATATCAAAGTCATTATTATAAAGCATCTCCAGTGCCTGGCATACTTCATCTTCGGAAATGTTTGCAAGGAATCCGAGCCTGCCGGTATTAATCCCGGCTACCGGAACCTGTAAATCTTTAACCATCATCATAGTTTCAAGAAATGTCCCATCTCCACCAATACTCATGATCAGTTCAGGCTTTTCTGAAAGGTCTGCAGGACTCAGAAATTTCTCAATCGAACCTTTTTCTCCAATATCATTTAACTGACCTGCCCTATCATAAAAATAAATCTTGATCGCTTTCCCTGAAAACCCCCTGATAATATTATTAATAACTTTTTTTGTCCGTTCATTAATTTCAGAACTGAATATTGCCACGCTTTTTAGCATTTTCCTATATTATCAGATATTCATATATTTTATCAACATATCGAGCCTTTCCGAATAGAACCTGTCAAGTGTATCGTCTTCTGAAATCCATTTTTTAATATTATATCCATATCTCTCAAAGGTTTTAATTACTGAAGCCAGATCGTTTGAATTAAGCTTCAGTGTTACTTCGAGTTTAGTTGATTCCGGAGGCGAGGTAATAAACATGCTGAGAACTTTCAAGTTATTCCCTTCGGCAATTTGCGCAATCTGGGAAAGAGAATAATCTCTTTCGAGCAATTCAAGTACTATAATACCCCCTGGTTGATCCAATGATAAAAACTTCGCTACATTCATAATCAGATTATTCACTGTTATGACGCCCTTGTAATGACCTTTCTCGTCGAGAACAGGAATAACACTGAGTTTAAGTTTTGATGCAAGCGCTATTACTTCAAAAATATGTTGATCGGCTTTAACATAAGGTTTAAAAAGTGTAAGTTGTTGTTCACCTATCGGCTTATCAGGCTGACTCATATCAAGTATGTTTGCATCGGATATGAGACCAAGAAAATCCTGATTATTGACAACAGGGAGCTGAGATATCTTATAGGCTTCCATCAAGTTGAGAGCGGTCTGCCCTGTATCGGATGTCTTTAATGGTGGTATCGTTTCAGATATAAGATCTTTTGCCTGCATATATTATTTTCTTAAATAATTGTTTTTAATTTAAATATAGCGAAAAAAATTGATAGTTATTATATTTTTGTTAATTAATTATAAGTAAACCTTTGATGACAAAATTAAGTGTAAATATTAATAAAATAGCAACTCTTCGCAATGCAAGGGGAGGAAATATTCCTGATGTTAGACTTGCCGCAATCAATTGTCAGAAATTTGGTGCTGACGGGATAACCGTTCACCCTCGCCCCGATGAAAGGCATATTCGATATTCGGATGTATTTGAGATTAAGCCTATAATTACTACCGAATTCAACATAGAAGGGTATCCCTCCGAAAGATTCATCAACCTTGTTTTATCAGTGAAACCTGATCAGGTTACACTTGTCCCCGATTCACCGGATGCCATTACTTCAAACGCCGGCTGGGATACTAAAAAACACTTTTCATTTCTAAAGAATATTGTTTCTGTTTTTAAGGATGCCAGCATAAGAATATCGATATTTGTTGGAACTGACCCTGAAGATATAGAATATGCCGCACTTGCAGGTGCAGACAGAGTTGAGTTATATACCGAACCTTACGCAAGAATTTACTTGTCAGACAAACAAAAAGCAGTAGAACCATACATCGCGGCATCAAAAAAAGCAAAAGAATCAGGACTCGGCATAAATGCCGGACACGACCTTAATCTGCAAAATTTGAGATACCTTTCAGAAAAAATCCCATATCTCGATGAAGTCTCAATAGGCCATGCACTTATTTCTGATGCTCTCTACCTGGGACTTGAAAATACGATTCAAATGTACAAAAGGCAATTAACCTGCTCAACCTTATAAATAACTTCAGAACACAGTTATAGATTCTATTTTATCAAGGCTTATCGCTGATGTATTCATAAATCTCAAAAGTATTTGCGCAACACAAATAACATCTTTCTCGCAATATTTTACTATTCGCTTAATATCGTGTTCTTTCCAGTAAACATCGGACACCATGCTTCCGTCAATATCATCTTTTGATGAGTCAATGCCCAGTATAGCCGAAAGAGTTTCAAGAGAAGTATAGTTTTTATGGTCTCCAAATTTCCAGAGTTCCATTGTATCGAGTAATTTCACTTCCCATGGTTTTTTACCCGCATTATCAAGTATGTTGGGGATAGAGAGGGAATTGACTATCATCCTGCGGGCAATATATGGATAATCGAATTCCTTTCCATTATGGGCGCATAGAACAGCATCCCTGCTCGATGAAATTTTTTTAAGCATAGAGGAAAATTCTGAAAGAATAGTTTTTTCATCATCGCCAAAGAATGATTTCAGTCTGAAGCCAAAAGGCTCCTTCTCTTTTACAAAACCTGCGGAAATACAAATTATTTTCCCGAATTCAGCGTAAATTCCTGCCCTCTGATACACTTCGGAGGCACTTTGAGATACTTCTCTGAAAGAAGCTGATTTTTTATCCCACAGCGACTGCATTAAAGGGCTTAACTCTTCGTACGAAGCGGCGGAAGGCACTGTTTCAATATCAAGAAACAGAACGTTCTCGAGTTTTAAATCTTCAAACATAACTATATGATAGTTTATTATTAAACACGGTATATTTCCATTAAAACAGTTAATTGAGATTCAATATTATTTTCTTTTCCTATTGATAATTTATTTTATAATCCCATTTTGTCCCTGACGTCGCTAACATTGATTGCCTCAAACAAGACCCAAACTGTTTCAATAATAATCATATTTTCTTATTTTTGTATTGCTTTTCTTTTCACACGTTAAAATTATAAATAAATCAGGTTGAAACGATATAATAAATTAGAATTGTCTAATAAAATTTGGAAACCTAAAAAAGTAATATTGATTTCATTTCTTAAAACTTCGAACTCAAACTTTGAATTCCTTGAACCATTGCTAAGCGAGGAAGGTAGTGAATAAGTTATTGAAAGGTTATGAAAGCGGGTTTCCTGTTATTATTCATAAGAGAAAATGAATGAATTATATCCTATTAAGTTCGAACCTATTCTTAAGGAGAAGATATGGGGGGGTAAATCTCTGGTAACAAATTACGGTAAAAAAGCCGGTAATCATGGGCTTATAGGTGAAAGCTGGGAAATATCGGCCGTATCCGACAATCTTTCGGTGGTTGCAAATGGTTTTCTCAAAGGCAATAATATAGAAGAAATAATTGAAGTTTATATGGGCGATATAACGGGTGAAAAGGTTTTTGAGAAATTCGGAATAGAATTCCCATTGCTTATCAAGTTAATAGAAGCTTCTTCGAATTTGTCAGTGCAGGTTCACCCTGATGATAATATTGCAAGGGAGAAACATAATGCATGGGGGAAGACGGAAATGTGGTATATTCTTGAGGCAAAACCTGGTTCACGGATTTATTCTGGCTTCAAAGAGCCAATCAACGAAGAAATATTCAGAAAGGCTCTGAACAACGGAAAATTACCGGAGTTGCTAAATATAGAATACCCCAGACCTGGAGATGCATTTTTCACTCCGGCGGGCCGCATTCACGCTATAGGAGGAGGTATCACACTGGTCGAAATTCAGCAGACTTCCGATATAACTTACAGAATTTTCGACTGGAATAGAAATGATAATAATATGAAACCAAGGGAATTACATATAGAACTTGCTGCAGAATCACTTGATTACAACGCCTGCGGCAATGCATTAATAAGAAAAGAACCTGTTGCCGACAAAACTGTAAATATTGTTGAATCAGAATATTTTGTAACAAATATTATATATCTGAAGTCATCATTGAAAAATGATTATACTTTCATCGATTCTTTTGTGATTTATATCTGTGTGGAAGGCAGATTCAATATTTATTGGGATAAAGGCATTGAAACGGCAGTTAAAGGTGAGACTATCTTACTTCCGGCTGCAATTACGGAAGTGATTCTTGAAGCAATGCCGGAGGCAAAAATTCTGGAAGTTTTTATTAAGTCTAATAAACATAATATATCATGAAAAAAACTATTATCTTTTTAATCGCCTTTGTAACTCTGATATATTTTTCAGGGTGTCATGGCAAAAGCAAGCAAAAAGCCAATGAAGTCGACACGACAGAAGTGTCTTTTGTACCCGACACAATCAAAAAATTGTACAGCGGTAATATGCTCACGTCAGAAATTACATTCAGAAATGGAGTGAGACATGGTTTAATGAAAACTTATTATCCTTCAGGGAAATTACGTCAGACTTTCTGGTATGAAAACGGTTTGAGAGAAGATACTGCGGTATGGTATTATGAGGATGGAAAAGTATTCCGCAAAACCCCTTACAGGAGAGACACCATACATGGGACACAGATTCAATATTATAAATCGGGCAGAGTAAAGGCAAAACTTGAATTTGAAAAGGGCTTAAGAAAACCTTATCTTGAAGAGTTCAATAGTGACGGCACTCCAATAAAAGATTATCCTGAGGTTGTAATTGAAACTATAGATAATTACAAAACCAATGGAACTTATACAATCAAACTAAGCCTGAACAAGAAAGATGTCAAAGTTAATTTCTATAGGGGTGGATATGTAAACGGACTATTTGACCCTCAGAAGGTTACAAAAATTAATGATTCGGAATATACTGGAATAATCCGGTTAAAAAAAACAGGTACCCAGCAACCTGATTATGTTGAAATTATCGCAGAGATTTCAACACCCATGGGAAACAAACTACTTGTAAACAAGAAGATCAACCTGCCATACAATGATCTGAAATAAGGGTATTAAAGTTGAACTTATAGATAAATATTTTCAACATAATGATTATCAGGTCGGCAAAGTTTATTTCCTCGAGCAGCAATCTATCCGGTTGTCCTTTGCCTGATAAACCTGATTTTGCTTTTACAGGTCGTTCGAATGTTGGCAAGTCGTCTCTTATAAACATGCTGACATCAAGAAATAAACTTGCGCGAGTTTCACGTTCGCCGGGACGAACCCGCACAATCAATCACTTTCTTATTAACGATGAGTGGTATCTTGTAGATCTGCCGGGTTACGGTTATGCCGGAACGTCATCAGAAACAAGAAAAAACTGGCAAAAAGAAACCTATAATTATATCATTAACCGGAAAAATCTTTTCTGCATTTTTGTACTTATTGATATAAGAATAAAGCCGCAATCGTCCGATCTCAGATTCATGGAAACTCTTGGCACTAATCGTATTCCTTTTGTAAGAGTATTCACAAAATCCGATAAGTTGCGACCCGAAAATATCGCAAAACGGATAAGGGAATATGACAAAATAATGCTTGAAACATGGGAAGAATTGCCTGTAACATTTGTAACATCCTCTGTAACAAAGGCAGGCAGAAATGAAATTCTTGATTTTATAGAAGAAACTGTTAACAAATCACGAAAAGATTTATGAATTGTATTTGATTTTTTACTTTTGTACGGTTTAGAAAAATAAAAAATAGTCAAAATGTTTGGAAAAGCACCAATGAAACTTTTTGCTTGCAGATCTTCAATAGAACTTGCTGGAAAAATTGCCCAGGAACTTGGCATAGAGCTGGGTAAATGTTCGGTTACCGAATTCAGTGACGGGGAATTTCAACCATGTTACGACGAATCGGTACGCGGATGTATGGTTTTTATTGTGCAGTCGACCAATCCGCCTGCAGAAAATCTTCTTGAGCTTCTGCTTATGATTGACGCTGCCAAAAGAGCTTCGGCATATAAAGTAATTGCCGTCATTCCTTATTATGGCTTTGCAAGACAAGACAGGAAGGACCGGCCGAGGGTATCCATAGGATCGAAACTCACTGCCGATCTCCTCAGTGCTGCAGGTGTTGACCGTGTAATAACTATGGACCTGCATGCCGACCAGATACAGGGATTTTTCAATGTACCAGTCGATCACCTGTTCGGTTCTGCAATTTTTGCTCCTTACATTGAATCTCTTAACCTTCCAAATCTTGTAATTTCTGCACCTGATATGGGAGGTTCAAAACGTGCAAATGCATACGCTCGAAATCTGCAAGCAGAGCTCGTTCTATGCTATAAACTCAGGAAAAAACCCAATGTAGTGGAAGAAATGTCGATAATCGGTGATGTCGAAGATAAAAATGTTGTGATAATAGATGATATGATTGATACTGGAAGTACGGTAGTTCTGGCAGCCCAGATGATAAAAGAAAGAGGTGCAAAAAGCGTACGGGCTTTCGCCACGCATCCTGTCCTTTCAGGCAACTCCGTTGAAAGAATAAATAATTCCTCAATTGAAGAGCTCTTTGTAACCGATTCATTGCCATTTAATAATAATTCACTAAAGATTAAAGTGCTATCAATTGCAAAAATTTTTGCCAATACAATTTATGCTGTTGCAACAAACCAATCAATAAGCACTAATTTTGTATTTTAATTCATTTATAATAAATTTGCAGGCCGATTTTAAAAATATAAATATATATAGCGAAGTTATTTACCGGCGTAAGAACTTTTAGCATTATAACAACTCACAGACAGATGAAAACGTTAGAAATCAATGGTTCATTAAGAAAATCTTCAGGCAAAAAAGATGCAGCCATACTGAGAAAATCAAACATGGTACCATGTATTTTGTATGGAGGTAAGGAAAATATACAATTCTCGACTCATGAGAACAGTTTTCTAAAACTTGTTTATACCAGTGACGTCCACTTTGTAAAACTTCATATTGACGGAATGGAGTTCAATGCTATCCTTAAAGATATTCAATTCCATCCGGTTAGCGACAAAATAATACATGCCGATTTCACAGAGATATTCGACGATAAACCTATAGTGGTATCCATTCCTGTAAAAGTTACCGGTGATGCTCCAGGTGTAAAGGCCGGAGGCAAACTTAAATTAAACAAAAGATACCTGAAAATAAAAGGGCTTCCGAAAGATATTCCCGATCACATAACTATTGATATAACCAATCTGAAAATACATGATTCGATAAAAGCAGGCGATATTTCTATTGAAAATATTGAAATGCTTGAACCTGATAGTCTTATGATAATCAATATTGCCACTTCTAGAGTAGCCCAGAAAGCAGAAGAAACTGCACCAGAAGCTGAAAAAGTACCTTCAGAACAGACTGTAGAAAAAACAAGTACGGAAGAAGTTAAAAAATAATGTTTTCCTTCGGAAAATCATTCGATAACTTGAAATATCTAATTGTCGGACTTGGTAATGTCGGCGAAGAATACAAAGATACCCGCCATAATGTAGGTTTTTTGGTACTTGATGCTTTTGCCCATGATTGCGGTGCGACATTCACCGATAAGAGGTATGGCTTTATCAGTAACGTTAACTATAAGGGCAGAAAAATATACCTCCTTAAACCTTCGACCTTTATGAACCTGAGTGGCAATGCCGTAAATTATTGGATGAAAAAAGAAAAAATTGAAATCAGTAATCTTCTCGTTATAGTTGACGACCTGGCCCTTCCATTAGGCACTATAAGGATGAGACCAAAAGGAAGCGACGGCGGACATAACGGACTGGCTCACATAACTTCAGTACTTGGCACAAACGAATATGCAAGAATAAGATTCGGTATTAGGAATTCATTCAGCCGCGGCAGGCAAAAAGAGTATGTGCTCAGTAACTGGACACCTGAAGAAAAAATGTTAGTTGAAGAAAAAATACCATACGTCATTCAGATGATTAAATCATTTGTAACTGAAGGCACTGACCTGACAATGACAAGATTTAACAAACCTGCTGACGGTGAAAAAACAGCAGATAAAAAAGGATTACTGCCTTCAGAATAGATTAAAATATTATATTCTTGCCTGCAAATTCTTCTGCGGCACGAAGGACACGCATGAAATTGCCTCCCCATATCTTTTCGATATCTTTCCTGGAATAACCTCTCCTTACAAGTTCGATTGTGATATTTTTCATTTCCGACACATTTCGGCATCCGTTAATTCCACCGCCGCCATCAAAATCGGAACCAATGCCCACATAGTCGATTCCGATCACCTGCACTACATGGTCAATATGGTCAACCGCATCTTTCACTGTGGCAAGTTTTTCATATTTTTTCCTCACGGCACGGAATTCCTCTCTCTTCTGATTATGCTTTTCCTTATCCATAGAACCAGGTTCTCCGTATTTCATACGTATTTTACTAAGTGCCGAATCGAGTTCCGGATTTGGTTCGGGCGATTTAAGATAATTGCTCAGTAAACAAATTTGTATCACTCCTCCATTTTGCTTCAATGCGATAAGCATATCGTCGCTCATATTTCTGGGATTTTCACATAAAGCCCTGCATGAAGAATGAGATGCAATAACAGGAACCATGGTTACTTTAAGGACATCATAGAAAGCCTCATCCGAAATATGTGATACATCAACCATAATACCCAGCCTGTTCATTTCCCTAACCACTTCCTCGCCAAAAGGTGATAATCCATTATGTTCAGGTCCGGACATATCCGTTGATGAGTCGCATATATCGTTATTTTTTGAATGACAAAGAGTTATATATCTTGCACCTTGCTCATAATATTGTTTTATTCTTGTCAAGTCTTTCCCAATAGGGTATCCATTTTCAACACATATAAAGGCAGCGATCTTTCCTATTTTTTCTATTGTGTAAGCATCGTCGGCAGTCAGTGCAATTTCGGCCATTGAAAAATTCTTTTCCACATTATTACGAATAGAGTTGAAAATGCTCAAAGCTTTTTCATGAGCTTTTAAAAAGGAGATATTGTCTCTTGGCCCCTGTTCTATAAAAACTGCGAAGAATTCGGCGTCGAGACCGCCTTCTTTCATTTTAGGAAAGTCTATACAAGCATATTCCTGGCGTTGACCAAGGTCGAAACCGGGGCGCATAAAGTTCATTGGTGTGTCGCAATGAGTATCTAATGTAAGAACAGCAGCATGTATTTTTTCTGCCTTATTAATCAGTTCCTTCTCAGTATCCCTGCATCCCGGAGAAAAAAACAAAATTATGCACAGAATGATACTTAATGATTTCTTCATACTTTTTTTTGCTAATATATTAAAATGGGAAGGGAAATGTACAACCAAAAGTAATTTGAAAACTTAAAAATACTTAAAAAATGGTATGTCATCCGCGTACCGGAACCGGAATTGTAAAATATATTAGATTTAGAGTTTAACTATCTTATAAACGTTTGCTACATTGCCTTTTAAAAGCCTTAAGTAATATGTTCCAGAAGGAAGATCCTGGAGATTGAGCGTTTTCTCAATAATCGATTCTTCGATTCTGTCGGTTTTTATAAGTCTCCCCTGTCCGTCTATAATCTGAATATCAATAAGTCTGTCAACTGCCGATTCGAATTTAATTTTTACCGATTCGCTTGTAGGGTTGGGATAAATAGTTACTCTAATAGGCACTTCCAGATTTTCTTCTATAGCTGTAATAATCAGCTTTTGCTGAAAACCGTAATCGATAATAAGCTGTCCGTCATTTGATTTATATGATTGAATAATGGTTTCGCCAAGAGTCCAGCTTATTGATATTGAATTATCGGAACTCTTGTCATATCCGCCGGCACTTGCAATAACATCCTGCTTTTCCTGACCTGAGACTGATAAAATAAAAAACATTATCTGAATTACCAGAAAACAACGTTTCATAGCTTTATTTTTCAAAGACAATACTATGTGTAAAGTTAACTAATTAAAAATCAAAAAGCAATTATAATTAAATAAATTTCACAAATAAGAAAAAAATGTAGACGAACTACCTTTTTAAGGTGGTAAACATCAAAATTCCTTCATCAAGCCATTTTGTATACAATTCAATATTCATATTTGTTGACATTGGCTTATTAAGAGGATTGCCCTCATAATCTGTAATTACATGCAACGGTATTGCATTTGTTTTGAACTTTATTATTTCAAGGTTTTCATTTATCCTGCCTAAAGTTTTCTTAATTTTTCCATCAAACTGAGATGTAATCCATTCGCTTTCCGGCAGTTGAGTGCGATCGTCGGTATATAAAGCAATAATAACAAATTTTCTCAGACGTTCAAGAACTTTCGTATCTGACCACACTTTTGCCTCCATGAGCTTGCAGTTGGAACATGCATGGCCCTTAAATGTTATCAATACAGGCTTCCCTTGTTCTTTTGCACATTCGATGCCCTGTTTGTAATCGAAATATCCATGGAGGCCATAGGGCATTGTAAATTTATCGGCGTATTTTGGCCTGGAACAATCGGTATTAAGTGACTGCCAGCCAGCAGGATTTTCTGGAAATTCCTGTGAGGTGATTTGAGTTAAGTTAAAGGATGTAGATTTTTGTGTGGGAAGAATTGATGCAAGATTTTTTAGAGGTGCTCCAAACAGTCCGGGAACCATGTAAACCACGAAAGAAAACACAATAATAGCAAGAAACAATCGGAAAAATCCTATATGGTGAATCTCGCTGTCGTTAATAAATTTTATTTTTCCAAGCAGATATAAACCAAGCAATGAAAAGATAACAATCCAAATTGCAATAAATGCTTCTCTCGAAAGAATATTAAGATTGTAAACGCTATCGATGTTTACAATAAATTTCAAGCTAAAAGCAAGCATCAGGAATCCCAGAACAATTTTTACAGAGTTAAGCCATCCGCCTGATTTTGGCAGACGTTTTAATACGGCAGGGAAAAATGCAAAAATTGTGAATGGGATAGCAAAAGCCAGGCCGAATGCAAACATTCCGATTACCGGCCTTAATATATCGCCTGTTGCTGCTTCAACAAGGAGGCTTCCCACAATAGGGCCAGTGCAAGAAAAAGAGATTATTACTGTTGTGAGTGCGAGGAAGAAAGATGCAAAAGCCCCACCCCTATCAACTATAGAATCGGCACCGGTAGCCCATTTATTTGGAAGAGTTATTTCAAAACCTCCGAAAAATGAAACTGCAAAAATGACAAAAAGCAGAAAGAAAATAATATTTGGAATCCAGTGTGTACTGAGTGTATTAGTAAAGTCAACGCCAGCCCCGGTCAGAGAGATTATTAATCCGGGGAATGTATAAATAAGCACTATTGAAATACCGAAAATAAGGGCATTAATAGTTGATTTTGATTGATTTTCCGTACCTCTTGTAAAAAAGGCAACAGTCATTGGAATCATGGGGTAAACGCAAGGAGTTAGTACACCTATTAGTCCGAGCAGGAATGATCCGATAAAGAACTTAATAAAGCTCTTTTTAGGCGCCGCACTGTCGGAAATTAAAAGTGTCTGTTCCTTTTTTTGTGTATCTTCTATTTCCACTGAAAACCTAATATCTTTCGGTGGGAGGCATATTGAATTGGAGCACGACATAAATGTAACGGTGCCGCTGACAATGAAATTTGTTTTTTCGGATTTAATCTTCTGTCTGAATTCTGCTGTATCGCTGAAGGTTTTTATTTTAATGCCGAATGCCTCGTCAAATTTCTCAACAGGTGTGGTAACCTCGTAAGGTTTACCGATTAATGTGTAGCTACCTGTTGAGTCGAATATGAATGACGTTGGCAACGGACCATTTTCAGGTACATCGAGAGAATAAATATAAGAACCCTTTTGAATGCTTGCAGTCATTATTATCTCATACTGGTCTGCATTCGTTTTCAGGTAACTGAAGCTCCATGATACAGGATCATATATCTGGGCTTTCAGCCCTGTGATAAAAAAAGTAAGAGATAAAACTGCAATGAATTTCTTCATCAGGGAAAAATTAACGGATGATTTTACAAAATTAAGATTTTGATAATAAATCACAACAATTGATACAATAACAGTTTAATCCGTTAAGTGTTCAGGAAAGGTCTATTTCGTTTTCATGTCTGTCGAAGAAGTGGTATTCAAGCATGTGGTATGACGGGGTGGCCTGTACTTTAAGGCAAATATGGTATTTAAAATTCCATTTCATATAAAGCGGTAAGATGCCTTTTGTAAGATATGCGGCCACAAAAGGATGGACGTTAAGTTGCAATTTACGTGTTTTAACTATTTTTACAATTTCAGACAGTTTATTTTGAATTTCATCGGTAAGGAGCAAAGACGGTTTAACCTCCCCTGTTCCTCTGCATGCCGGGCATTTTTCTTCGGTGGTGATGCTCATTTCAGGTCTGACTCTCTGGCGCGTAATTTGCATTATTCCGAATTTTGTAAGGGGCAAAATGTTATGTTTTGCTCTGTCGTGTTCCATGGCTTCCTTCATACGGTCTAAGAGAAGTTGACGATGTTCAGCCGATTGCATATCAATAAAATCTATAACAATTATTCCTCCCATGTCTCTTAGTCTAAGCTGGCGAGCAATTTCATTTGCAGCAGCAAGGTTTACTTCGAGGGAACTAGTTTCCTGGTCGGTTCCGCTTCTTGATCTGTTTCCGCTATTTACGTCAATTACGTGGAGAGCCTCAGTATGTTCGATTATAAGATATGCTCCATGCCAGAACGATATTGTTCGGCCGAAAAGAGATTTTAATTGTTTTGTAACTCCGAAATAGTCAAAAATCGGAAGAGTTCCTTTATAGTATTTAACAATACCTTCCTTTTCAGGAGCTATTTCTTTTATGTATTTTTTTATGTTTTCAAAAAGTGTATAATCATTCACATGTATGCTGTTGAATGATTCATTCAGCATATCGCGAAGGATTGTAGAAATCCTGTCCATTTCGCCAATGAACAGTCGGGGCGATTTAATATCTTTTCTTAAGTTTTCAAAAGCTCCTTCCCATTTACGTATAAGCTCTCTCAATTCAGCGTCGATGACTGCCAATTTTTTTCCTTCTGCGGCCGTTCTTATGATTACACCATAATTATCTGGTTTAATGCTCTGTACGAGAGTACGCAATCTGTTTCTTTCTTCCTGATTTTCTATTTTCGTTGACACCGATACTTTGTCGGAGAAAGGGATAAGGACGAGATTACGGCCTGCGATTGAGATTTCCGAAGAAAGGCGCGGACCTTTTGTTGATATTGGTTCTTTGGTTATTTGTACAATAACTGTCTGGCCGTTAGTAAGAACATCTCCAATTTTACCATCTTTTTGAATATCTGGTTCCCTTTTGAATTTATGTACAGGTCCGGGTTTCCCTTTCTTTTGTATGGCCGATTCGTAGTATTTATGGAGTGTCCGGAATTGCGGTCCTAAGTCGAAATAATGAAGGAAAGCATCTTTTTCGTAACCAACATTAATAAATGCCGCATTAAGCCCTGTCATTATTTTCTTAACCTTTCCAAGGTAAATATCCCCGACTGAAAATCTTATACTTCTTTTTTCTTTGTGTAGCTCGACAAGCTGTTTATCTTCAAGTAAAGCCAAAGAAATTTTTTTATCACCCGCGTCGATGATTAAATCCCTACTTTCCACTTTATATAAAAAACTGAAATAAGATGTTATCTGTTTATCTCAAATACAAAATACAACAAACCTAAAGATCAAATGACCTTTAGGTTTATAATGTAAACATTACAGACCATTATGATCTTTTATTTTTTCTTATGTCTGTTCTTACGCAAGCGTTTTTTACGCTTGTGTGTGGCCATTTTATGTCTCTTTCTCTTTTTACCGCTTGGCATAGAATTTATTTCTTGGTTTGCGATTTCACTTTATTAACAAAAGACTTGGCAGGTTTAAATGCCGGTATATTATGGGCCGGAATAATAATAGTAGTATTCTTCGAAATGTTCCGGGCTGTTTTTTTGGCTCTTTTCTTAATTACAAAACTCCCAAAACCCCTTAAGTATACATTGTTACCAGCAATCATTGAGTTTTTGACTGTTTCCATGAAGGCCTCAACAGTTTTCTGAACCGTTGCCTTTTCAATACCAGTACTCTTGGCAATCTCGTTTACGATGTCTGCTTTAGTCATTTCTTATGAAATTTTAAAATTCAACAAATATTTTAATTATTTAATTTTTTTCAATCCTGCAAATATAGAAATATTATTTATTTAAATTGAAACACTTACGGAATTTTTATTTTTATCGAACATTCCTATAGCCCAATATGCACTGGAAATAACAATAAACGGATAAAAATTCTATTAAAAAGAGGACAATTCGATTAATCGGCATACAATATACGATTTTCCTTTTATCTATATTTCTGATGCATGAATGTTTTTTCAATCTGAGTGTATTTTTTATTAAATTTACATGCAGAAAATCAAATTTATTAAAATATGTCTATTAATAAAGTAATTCTGGTTGGAAATGTCGGAAAAGACCCTGTGATAAGATATTTTGATAAAGGAGTTGCAAAAGCTACATTTCCGCTTGCAACAAGTGAGACTTACAGAAATCAGAAAGGAGAAAGAGTAACAAATACCGAATGGCACAATATTGTATTATGGAGGTCGCTCGCGGAAGTGGCTGAAAAGAGCGTCAAAAAAGGAACGCAACTTTACATTTCTGGTAAAATTAAAACAAGGTCTTATATTGATAAGGACGGAAACAATAAGTATATCACTGAAATACTTGCCGACACGATGTTCGTTCTTGACCGTAAGCAAGGCACATCGATCAGTAATGAAGCTAATGATAGCATTCAGGAAAATGAAGGTTATAAACCTCTTGAAAATGGCAATCATTCATCATATTACAATAGTTCCGGCAAAAAGCCGGATACATTTAATGAACCGGATAAAATGAATTATCCTTTTGATGAAGAGCCAATTCAGCCAATGCCTGAGGATGATCTTCCTTTCTGATTAAAACAAAATGCATATCTCTTGATAGCTGCTGACAGTTATGTAAATATTATTTTAACTACAGGAGTTAAAATACTACCTCCTGATATTTCTGTAATTACTGGAATTATTATTCTCATTTTTCTTCTTGTACTATCAGCATTGATGTCGGGTTCGGAATTGGCTTTTTTCTCACTCAGCCCTGAAGATATTAAGAATATAAAGAAAGAAAAAAGCAAAAGAGCAAGTGCTGTTCTCTCCTTATACGGTGAGCCTGAAAAGTTGCTCAGTACAATTATTGTCGGCAATAATCTTATTAATGTAGCTATAACTATTCTTTCAGCCTTTCTGAGCAGACAGATTTTCGAATTTGGAGGCTCGCAGTTGACAAGGTTTATAATTGAAGTTGTTGTAATTACATTTCTTATTATTCTCTTCGGCGATATTATTCCGAAAGTATATGCCACCAGAAATCATCTGGCTGTAGTCTATTCTATGGCTTTTCCTCTTCTCACATTGGAAAAGATTTTCAAGCCTGTTACATCTATACTTATGCTTTCGACAAGGATAGTCAAAAACAGAAAATTACAAAATAAACAAAACATTAGTATTGGCGACTTATCGGATGCACTTGAGCTTACTTCCGGGGAACTTGAGGAAGAAGAAAAAATTCTTAAAGGAATAGTAAATTTCGGAAATATTCCAGCTAATGCTATTATGTGTCCGAGAGTCGATGTAACAGCAATCGATATAAAATCGGGGTTCAATAAAGTAATTGATGTAATTGTGAAATCCGGATTCTCAAGAATACCTGTCTATGCCGGCTCATTTGACAACGTAGTTGGAATACTCTATGCCAAAGATATACTACCTTACATCGGTAATCCAGATTCATTCAAATGGCAGCATCTTATAAGGCCGCCATACTTTGTACCGGAAACAAAAAAGATTAATGAACTTCTTAAGGAATTCCAGGTAAGAAAAATACACATGGCAATAGTAATTGATGAATATGGAGGAACATCGGGCATTGTCACACTCGAGGATATTCTGGAAGAAATCGTTGGAGATATTATTGATGAAAGCGATGAAGAAGTCTCACTTTACGAAAAAGTTGATAACAATACATATATTTTCGACGGCAAAGTATTACTTAACGATTTCTATAAAATTCTTAATATTGACGGAGATCCCTTTAAGGATGTAAGAGGAGATTCTGAAACACTTGCAGGTCTTTTGCTCGAACTTACAGGTAAAATGCCTGAAGAAATTAAAACTGCTGAATACAATGCATTTAAATTTATAGTTGAATCGGCCGATAAAAGACGAATAAAAAAGATAAGAGTAATCATAAACGAGAAAGATGAAGAGAGCCAGAAATTATGAACTACTATCAACTATGTTAATCCTTTTGCTGCTTTTTTCATGCAGAGAAAAGAGTATTCCCAAGCCCAGAAGTTATTTCAGGATCGAATTCCCTGAGAAACAATATACTTATTTTGACACTATCTGTCCTTTTACATTTGAATATCCGGTTTACGGTAAAATATCATACGATATAAACGGAAAGGTTGAACCCTGCTGGTTCAATCTCGAATTCCCGCAGTACAAAGCGACCATACATTTCAGCTATAAGCAAATCAATGGCAATTTGGCTGTAATTCTCAAAGAATCGAACGAATACGTTTACACTCATACTATAAAGGCCGATGCAATAACCGAACAACCATGGTTTAATAAAGAAAAAAAAGTATATGGCATTCTTTACGATATAAAGGGTAACACTGCGTCATCGGTACAATTCTTTCTTACCGACAGTACAAAGCATTTCCTGCGAGGTGCACTTTATTTCTATGTTCAGCCAAGTGAAGATTCACTTGCACCTGTGATAAGCTTCTTCAGGGAAGACATTGTTCATCTCATCGAATCGTTCCAATGGAAATCTGAAGGATAAAAAAGTAATATATGGGCTGTATAACCAAACATTATCTGAACGAATATTCTGTGCTCGGCGTATGGAAGATTGAAGAAGATATCAATAATCTTCTGAGTATGGTTGAACTTAGCAGGGAAGACATGAAGAGATTCCGCGAGTTCAGAAGCAATTCGAGGAAACTTGAATTTCTGAGCGTAAGAGCTCTTCTGGCAGAACTCATTGGAAAAGAAGCACGTATAGTTTACAACAAAAACAACAAACCTTTTATAAAAGACGGAAGTCATTTTATAAGCATCTCGCATTCATACCGCCTTACTTCAATACTTCTCAGTACAAATGAACAAGTTGGAATTGACCTTGAATATATGAATGCAAATATTTCGGCATTTATGTCGAAGTTTATAAACAAAAAGGAAAAAATAACAAAAGACGCCGATCTTATTAAATATCATCTTTATATTCACTGGTGTGCTAAAGAGGCATTATATAAAATATGCGACAAAGAGGGTATCAGTCTGCAGAATAATATAACGATACAACCGTTCAAATTGAAAGATTCAGGAGAGATAAAGGGAAGAGTGCACACTGATAAAATAAACATGTTATTCGACCTGTTTTATACTAAATACGATAATTATGCCATAGTTTGGACAAAAAAGAAGATTCTATGATACCGGATTTAGTTCCATTCGAAAAATCAGTTGCGCTTCTTCTCGATCCTGATAAAGCAAGCGGAAAGGTTTTCGAAAATATAATCGAAATTGCAGTAAGCTTTAAAGCCGATTATATACTTACCGGCGGGAGTATAACTTTTAATAAAATTGATTATTTCATCAATTGCATAAAAAATAGATGTACTATACCGGTGATTCTTTTCCCTGGCAGTCTTCTTCAGTTAACCACAAAAGCCGACGGCATTTATTTTCTTTCGCTAATTTCAGGCCGCAATCCGGAAATGCTTATTGGAAATCATGTTATTGCTGCACCTTATCTTAGAGAAATAAAAGACCGTGTAGTTCCAGTCGGCTACATGCTTATCAGTTGTGGGTCAAGGACGTCGGTAGAATACATGAGTCAGACCGAACCAATACCACCCGATAAAACCGATATAATTATTGCCACTGCTCTCGCAGGAGAAATGCTTGGAATGAAGATGGTTTATCTCGAAGGGGGCAGCGGAGCAAAGTCGCCTGTACCTGCCAGTGTAATCAGAGCTGTTAAAGAAAATGTTTCAATTCCTGTTATTGTCGGCGGTGGATTGAAGAATGCAAAACACGTGCAGGATGCATTCGAATCGGGTGCCGATATGATTGTTATTGGAAATGGATGTGAAAAGAGGCCTGCCCTTCTTGCTGAAGCCTGCAAAGTAAGAGATTTATTCAGAACCGGAACCACTATCTGAGCAATTCATTAGCCGGTTCGCCTGTGCACGTGTTTGGAACCGGAATGCCGCACATAACTGATAACGTAGGTGCAATGTCCGTCATGTTAACTCTGCGGTTTACAGTTGCTCTGTTAACAGTCCAACCGTACCATATCAAAGGAACATGAGTATCATAATTATATGGAGATTTATGGCCGGTAACAGCGTATTCGCTTGCTTCAACCCATCCGGGGTTAAGGATAATTAGGACATCACCGGAACGTTGAGGAACAAAATTGTTATCAGCCATGTGCAGGCGGCCGTTTACGAAATCGGCAGTTTCAAAAATCGACAACGGATAGGCTGCCGCCACGCCACTGTTCTGAACCATGAACCTTGCCACTCTCTTTTGAATCTCCTCTAACGATATTCTGGCATCTTCAATTAATATCCGATTGAGATAAACCTGGTTATCGAAATATCCTTTTATCCAATCGCCCTGGCCATATATGGCATTTAAATAAATCCTCAAAAGTTGTAATGCCTGAGTGTGTATGAAATACCCTGCAGGAATTCTATTAGCTTCGAGCAAGGCAGGCGTTTCCGAAACACCATGAGAAGCAGTAAAACAAATAAGTACGTTCTTTTTTTCGATTTTTTCTAAAAGAAAGCCCAGAATTTCTGCTATATCGGCATCGAGCCTTAGAAGAGCATCTGCAGCTTCAACCGATGAAGGTCCGAATCTGTGCCCAATATTATCTGTAGCCGAAAAACATATTGAAATAAAATCTGTAATATTATCATTTCCAAGGCCTTCTTCTTTAATTAGCTTCAAAGCAAAATCCTTAGTATAGCTGTTACCAAATGGCGTATCAGCCAGAAGTGAATAATCCTTTTTAATTCCTGATACTCCTTTTGAATGCATCTTTTTCAGGTCATAGGGAAACCATGATATCCCATTAAATCCTGCCTCATATTTATTTGAATCCGGAGAACAATCGCTGTATTCCTCTATCTTCTTAAGAGGCTGCCATATCTTTTCGAGATAAGAATCTGCGATTCTCATTGCATTGAAATCATTTACCCAGGCCGGCAGGTCTTTCATATAATAAGAGCTCGACATCCATGTTCCGGTATTACTATCGAACCAGAAAACTCCGTTTGCAGTATGGCCCGCGGAAAGTATAGCCGAGCTTTCCTTTAGCCCAACCGAATATATTTTAGCTTTACCTTTTGTAGCAAGAAAAAGTTCATCTGAAAATGTTGATGCCATAAGATTGACAGGAGAATGAAGCCCCGATTCATAAGAACCGCCCACTGGATTAACTCCTTTATCGGCGGTACAGTAAATAATTTCATTCTTCAGAGGAACCTGCCAGTAGTCTGAAGTGATGCCATGAGCCGAAGGTTCCGCACCAGTTGCAATAGTAGCATGGCCAGGGGCCGACTGAGTGTGAATGTAATTAAAAAAAGCATTATTGAAACATGTGCCTTCATTTATCATCATCCGTAAACCCTTATCCGAAAACCTGTTCTTCATCTTCTCGATCTGGTCAAATCTTAACTGCTCAACTATTATTTGTACTATTAGCCTGGGTTTATCAGGAGGAATATACACTCTTTGACCTGATAGCGAAAAGGTTAACAAAAACAACTGCACTGTCGATGCCAGAATCAATAGCTTTTTTCTGCTCATAAATAACCTCTCTTTTCTTTTTGAAAATTTATATTATATGTGTCCAATTAACCGGTGGGATTCGATTTTGAAACCTCACTTTACCGAATTAAATTTCCTGACAGCCGGTGTTGCAAAAATATATGTTTTGGTTTCAGGGACAAGAAAAAAAACAAAAATTAGAAATTCCTCGCCGGAACTACAAATCGGCTCTCGAATGAAATACCGCTTCTCTGAGATGTGAAAATAATAGCATAGACTCCGGCAGATAAACCTCTGACGTCAAGTATCACAGGCTTTTCGTTTGAAATAAATTCCATGACTTTTTTACCCTGAATATTTATAACGGTTACTCTTACCGCTCCTTCAAGATTATCGGGAAGTCTGCATTCTATAGTAAATGACGACGGATTGGGAAAAAGAAGTGGTTTTTCTATTTTTACAATAGAATTATCTGACTGTTTCATATACACAATCAGTTCGGTTTTTCGATTATCTGCCACATCTATATCCGTAATAATCGTATCGTTGTAACCTTTTGCAGTAAATAACAGATTCCATGTTCCAGGATAGAGAAATCTGATAAAATTTCCGTTAGTTGTATCGGCATAAACATGAGAGCTATCCTTGTCGTGTTGGGGTATGTAGATTTTTGCAGGGACAGGTTTGCCAGAATCATAATCGAGCACTGTGCCATGTATCCCGTAGAGTGCATTTTTAATGTATTGGAGCAGCGACTGCCTGTTATACTGCCATAGTGATTCAAGCTGTGATGCCGGAGTTTGTTTAGTATAGTCGAGTTCTATTGTAACCTCCCTGCCCTGTAGTTCCCAGGTAACAAAATCCTGCCGGCCGCCGTAAATCACATACCAGTCCGACCCTCGTGTAACGCCGTTATTTAGAAAGGTCATATATCCCGATCCGGAATATGTATGCACAGTATCGGCATATTTTCTGCTTATATTATAAAACCAGTCATTATCGGCATGATATTTACTGTACCACCTGTCCCACGGGTAATTTACTACTTCGCTGCCGGCATGAAAATTAGCTGAAAGGACAAAATGATGCTGCCGCATAAATTTAATCATATCAACAGTCTCCTTTTGCTTAACAGGGTCGTCAACGACCGGATCAGGAAAATTTCTGTTCAGATCATATCCGTTTGCATTAGCTCTGACCGGGTTTGAAATCACATCGCCCGATCTGTATGTTCCGTCGGGGTTTGCAAGGGGATTAATCCATATTTCGAGGTTGTCAACCATATTTTTTACCCCGGGATCAGTGTAATAGTTCTTCAGAAGATAATCGGCGAGCCTGAGCATCAATACAAAACCTCCAAGTTCGTCTCCGTGAATTGTCGAGGAATAAAACACATCGGGTTCATCTTCATCAATCAATGCGTTATCGGAAATCTTTAGTGCAAGAACCAGTTTGCCGCTTATGCTTGTGCCTATAGTATCAAGTCTGCAAAGAGATGGGTAATCCGACTGGAATTTTTGCATTATCGAGTCGTACTGGGGATACGTCGGGTAGCAGTTCCATTGCATTGCCTTGCTTACCGAGCCGGCCGAAATGACACCTTTGCCTTCGTCCCTCTGAATAATCTCATAATCGAATCTGCTGTCGAGAAACCATTTCAGAGTTACAGGAGAAAGTGTAATATATACACTTTTATTGCGAACACTTGTGACTGATACGTTTCTGGTTATTACGTCCATTGCCTGTCGGCCCGGATATGGGATAACAACTTCGGCCTGGCCGTATTTTTCTATCTCTTTCTTTAGTTTTTCGTCCCTGTCAGCCTGGGCTAAACAAACAAATGATGAAATTGTAAACAACAGAAACAATATAGAAGTAAGTTGTCTCACGAAATATTAAACGTTAAAACGGATATGAAGTATATCTCCGTCTTCAACGATATAGTTTTTTCCTTCGATATAGAATTTACCTGCTTCTCTGCATGCATGTTCCGAACCGAGAGTTATAAAATCTTTATATTTCATTACTTCGGCACGAATAAATCCTCTTTCGAGGTCACTATGTATAGTCCCGGCTGCCTGTTGTACATTCATTCCTTTTTTGATAGTCCATGCTCTGATTTCTTTTGGTCCAACAGTAAAGAAGGTTAGTAAGTTAAGCATTTTGTATGCAGCTCTTACAAGTTTATCCACTCCAGGTTCTTCAAGTCCGGCATCCTTCAGAAAAGCAACACGGTCGTCGGGGTCTTCGAGTTCGGCTATTTCTGCTTCGAGTTTCCCGGCAATAACAAGAATTTCAGCATCCGATCCTTTAAGATATTCTCTTACTTTTTCAACATGTGCGTTTCCTCCTTTGGCGGATTTGTCGTCGACATTACAGACGTACATCACAGGTTTCATAGTAAGAAGGAAAAGGTCTTCGATATATTTTTTATCATCGGCTCCAATTTCGAGTGTTCTTGCATTGCCAAAGTTTTCGAGATGGTCTCTGAAGCGTGACAAAACCTCAATTCCGTGTTTAGCATCCTTATCGCCCGACTTAGATGCTTTTTCGAGGCGTTCAATCTTGCGCTCTACCGATTCAAGGTCTTTTGCTTGCAGTTCGAGGTCGAGAGTTTCCATGTCTCTGACGGGATCTATCGAACCGGAAATATGAGGGATGCTGTCATCGTCGAAACAGCGGAGAACGTGAATCAGAGCGTCGGTGTTTCTGATATCCGCAAGGAATTTGTGTCCGGAGCCTTCTTCTTTGCCTGAGCCTCCGCTAAGTCCGGGTATATCAACAATTTCCACGCTTGTATGGACGATTTTTTCTGTTTTCTGGAATTTTTCAAGCTCTTCGAGTCTCGGGTCAGGCACCTTTATCACACCTATATTCGATTTTCTTGCGCCGTGTGTAAAACTACCAGTTTCAACTTTCGTACCCGAAAAACAATTAAATATTGTTGTTTTACCTGTATTTGTCAATCCTATTATACCGCACTGTAAAGACATAAGATAAATAAATCAATATTACAAATTTACAATTTATTTATAATATTGGCATATTTTCATCATATCCATAGGATTTGGAGATAGGATTATCAAATCCATAGCGATAAGGGATCCTGTAGTAAGCTTTCTCAGAAATTGGATCCGCCGTAGTCTATCTTCCAATTTGTCGAATACTTGTCGTTTGTGTACTATCTGGAAATAATTCAATTCACCACGGGAAGCACGGGTCAACACGGATTCTCCCCGTGCCAACCCGTGGTCTCTGTGGTAAAAGAAAAAAAGTTAGATGCACTTTGATGTTAAACATTTTTGGAAATTCATTTACCTGCCCATCTTTATAAACCCGATATCTTTATAAGTTATTTAGCCCGTCAGGGCTTATAATTCCATAGCCGGAGCATTATTGAATTTTTCTACATTTGTCCGTAGGACATTAACCATTTTCTTTGAGCTCCGCAGAAGCGAGCCATTTGTAGTAGTGATTGAATGATTGGATGATTGAATGATTGAATGATTGAATGATTGGGTGATTGAATTCCAGGGACATAAGAGATTCATATATTTATTAATAGCACGCGGATTACGCGGATTTTACGGATTTACGCTGATCCGTGAAAATCTGTCTAATCCGTGTCATCGGTGTTCTATCCGGAAATGATTCAATTCACCACAGGGAACACGGGTTAACACGGATTTCCCCGTGCTAATCCGTGCCTTCCGTGGTAAAATTAAAAAAACATTTAGCCGCTAATTTCCCAAATTTACAGGCCACCCCTACGCGAATCATATTTTATAATTTGCATCTTAGCTGTATTGTTTAAGAAAGGGATGTGATGATTGAATGATTGAATGATTGAATGATTGAATGATTGAATGATTGAATGATTGAATGATTGAATGATGGGGTGATTGTATTCCATGGTAGTGTAAAATATTGATTAGAGAGCTTTTATTCAATAAAGCGTGCATCTATGACATCGGATAATAAAACGATAGTCTGTTTTACTCCATCTCTCATTTCCCTGGTCATCTTGCAGTTAAAGTCAATGCTTTTATATTGAATGGCCATGACAGTAACTTCGCAGTTTATGGCTTTCTTAAGATATTCGATCGTCATAATCAATGAAATCTTATGTGTGCCGATGGTAATATCCTCAATTGTTTCATAAGGAATGAATGAAATACTGCCGGGTTGTTTATTAAGGTCGGCTGCATCAATAATTATTATATGATCGGGATTGTAACCGGCAATAATCTTCGTAAAATTTTCGGGGTTTGTATAAGTCGGGTAAATCCTGAAATTCTTGTTATCCTCACCATATTTTTTTATAAGGTTTTGTGCGACAACAACTCCTGCTGCATCATCCTGCATCAATTCAGATCCAATTCCAAGTATTACAAGGGTTTTTGCTTTTCTTAAACGCTGAAGCAAAACGGGATACAAATCGTCTTTCAAATCTCGACCTGTAAATTTTTCCTGTCAAAGTGAGCAAGCTCAAAATCTCTGGTATATTCCAATGCATCTCTCGAGCATGAATCGACGCATTGTGCACAGAATATGCATTTATCAAGAGATAAAACAGCTTTAAATTCTTTATCCGCTACTTTAACAATATTAATTGCATTTGACGGGCAATCCTTCATGCATAACATGCATCCGTTACATTTGGTTCTGTCGTGTTTTAGCTTTCCTCTGAACCTGTCTGCAACTTCAGCTTTTACATAGGGATACAGCCTTGTAGCAGGTTTATGGAAAACCGAGCTAAAAACTTGCGATAACATACTTCCGGGGCGGACTATATTCATCATTTTATAATGCTCCTTTCACCAAAACATCTATCAATATCTGGAAAATTGCTGCCGGGGCAAGGTATTTCCAGCAGAATTTTACCATTTGTTCAATTCTTAATCTTGCCATTAATGAGCGAACCAGTGCAAGGATAAAAACCAGAATTATCGTTTTCAAGAAATAGGTAATTAGACCTAAAACGGTATTCCCTGGAAAATATACAGGGAAGAAAATCGCTCCTATTAATGAAACGAGAACAAGCATCTCGATATCTATCGTCATTCTGAACAAAGCAAGATAGCGACCGCTATATTCAGTAAAAGACCCTGCAACGATTTCAGTTTCGGCTTCCGGAGTATCGAAAGGCACTCTTTCCAGTTTCCCTTGCAATGCTATTATAGCAACTATAAACCCGGGTATATTACATAATGCCAATAACGGGTTCTCATAATAAAACGTTGCTATTTCGCTAATTGACCATGTTCCTGCCAATAAAGCAGGGCCTAATAATGCCATATATAACGGCACTTCGTATGCAAATAACTGGGTTAAAGTTCTGATGGAGCCTAAGGTCGAGTATAGTGATGTAGATGACCATCCGGCAATAAAAAACGTAATTGTGGGTATTGTCAGTAAATAGAGTACTACAATCAGATCAGATTTAAAAGAAAACAATGCTCCGGTACTCCATAAGGGAATATATAAGATAGTTGCAGAAGCCGATGCAAGTGCAAAAGCAGGTAAAATCCTGAACATTGCCTTATCAGCTTTTTCAGGTATAATAGCTTCTTTGCCTATCAGTTTGATAAAGTCGGCAAAAGGCTGGAACCATGGAGGGCCGATCCTATTTTGAAAACGTGCATACAATTTTCGATCCATGTATTCGACCATACAGCCATATACACTAAGAAAAATAAATCCCGGAAAAATAACTATATAGAATAACGAAAGTAACATGTCTGTAAATCCAGTTTTATCAATTCTATCATTTAACTTTCAGTTGGATATTCTTTGCATTAAAACCCCTGTTCTTATGCCAGTCTATACTATACTGTCTCAGGCTTTCCCAGTCCATGATGTTTTCCTTACCACTATCAATATGTTTGATTGAGATTGACCTGTCGGTACATGAGAAGCATGGATCTATGGCAGCTATAACAATAGGGGCATCGGCGAGATATCCTCCATTGAGCATATAAGTTATTGAAGCAAAATTAGCCAATGTAGGAGCTCTCAATTTTACTCTTTCCGGCTTATCCGTCCCATTTCCTCTGACATAATGCACATCTTCGCCTCTGGGAGCTTCATAACGCGAAAAAGCTTCGCCTGCCGGTATTCTTCTTGGCGATCTGACTGCAATATCTCCCTGCGGGATATTATTCAAAGCAAACCGTATTATTTTATACGATTCAATCAATTCTTTCACACGTACTATTGTTCTGCCCAGCACATCGCAATGATTGTCGGTTATGACATTAAAAGGAATTTCATCATAAACCAGATAAGGGTCGTCCCGTCTTACATCACGGTCAACACCCGATGCTCTGGCTGTTGGGCCGGCGGCATGAAGCCTCATAGCATCTTCATAAGATAATTTACCGACATCTTTAAGGCGACCTATCAGGGTAGTTTCTGAATTGACTATTTCAATATAATATTTAGTGCGTTCTTCCAGTGCGTCAACAGCCTTCAGAGCCTTTTCTTTTTGCTCTTCCGAAATATCACGTCTTACGCCTCCGATTTTGTTTATGCCGTAATTTACCCTGTTGCCTGAAAGCATCTCGAGGGTGTCCATTACAACTTCCCTGTCGCGCCAGCTATACATAAAAAGAGTATCGAATCCTATTTCGTGTGCTGCAACTCCCAGCCACAACAGATGGCTGTGAACGCGTTCAAGTTCACCGATAATAGTTCTAATATATTTTGCACGTTTGGGAACTTCAAGTTTAGCAACTTCTTCAACTGCGCTGATAAAACATGTCGAGTGCGAATGAGAGCATATTCCACATACTCTTTCTATCAGATACAAATCCTCTATATAAGTTCTTGCCTCACATGCCTTTTCAACGCCTCTATGATTATATCCTAATGTAACATTGCTGGCAGCTATTCTTTCACCTTCAAGATACAATTTGAAACTGGCCGGTTCTTTTAAAGCCGGGTGTTGAGGGCCTATCGGAATTTCAATTATTCCCATATCATTCTTCTGTTTTGGTTTGCTGATTCATATTCTCAAGTTTCCAGTCTTTTCTGAGAGGGTACTGTCCTTTGGGCCAGTTATCCGGGAGGGGATAGTGGCGCCCTTCAGGCAAACCTTCCACTCTGGCTCCCAGCAAATCTTCAAGTTCCCTCTCATAAAAAGTAGCTCCATTATAAATACCTGTAACAGTACTAATTACAGGATCAGATTTCGGTACATTTGTTTTAACATTAATGACAATCCCATCTTTATTTGCAACATGATAAATAAATTGCAGATTATCACCGATATCCAGTCCTGTGATTGTACATAAATAATCGAATTTTAAATCATTAAATAAATAACTCAATAATCCAATTAAGTTATTTTTATCAACTTCAACGGTTATACGTCGCTGTCTTATTATATCACATTTCCCTTCCAGATACGGAAATTTCTGTAACAATTCGGTTTTTATTTTTTCTTCATTGTTCATAGCAACTTATGTCTTTTATTTTTTAAGACTGTTCAGAAGTTTTACCACGCCGTCAATAATTGCTTCGGGACGTGCAGGGCAACCGGGAATATATGCCGAAACAGGAATAACGGAATCGATGCCTCCGCTAACACAATAACAATCGTGGAATACTCCTCCCGAACATGCACATGTTCCAACGGCAACAACAAACTTGGGTTCTGCCATCTGGTTGTATATTCGTATCAACCTCTCTTTTGTCTGTAAAGTAACCGGACCCGAACACACCAGTACGTCTGCATGTCGTGGAGTACCCTTCAGAAGAACTCCAAAGCGTTCCAGATCGTACACCGGTGTCAAAGATGCAAGAATTTCTATATCACAAGCATTACACGCCCCTGTGTTAAAATGAATTATCCATGGTGATTTAATCCGTGCCCAATTTACAATTTTATCAATAACCATAATCTGGCTGTATTTTATATCAATTCGTTACAAATTTCTGATTTGAAAGTTTATTAAACAATATTGTTAAAAAGTAACACATTGAAAAGTACTTTGTTTAATAGTAATGATAGTTTTAATCACAGCTTATTTATTATTTCATTTTCTAAATAGTATTAATAATGCCATTATCGCAATTAAAATATATATAAAAGGCATAATAGAAATTTTCTCTGGTACGGTGGCCACTATAAGTGCAACCACATGCATAATAGTAAAGAAAAATGCGAATGAAAAAAACTGGGTATAATCAGGTTGTGCTTTATTCGGTTCGAAGTCTTCACCGCATGCGTATGATTTTTCCTTTCCTGGTGCCATGATATTCCCTGGTGCGACAAACTTCGAAATAAAGGAAAGCAACATTGAAATTCCCAATAAAATAATAAAAGCTATTGGTGGAGAAAACAATATTTTTTCCATATTAAACTCTTTATTCTTTTTTATTAAAAATTTTACGAATATCGAGCGATCCGGTATGACGAACAATATTTACGATTATACCGGCAGCAACAGCCAGAATCACGACTTCAATAATTATAAGCGTAATTACCATACTTTGAGCTGTTGCAATCTGACCGGTCATATTTCCTACCAGAATCAGGATTAATGTAACGCCTTTAGTCAATATCTCCAGTGCAAGAAGAATGCGTATCAAATTCCGTGTATTAATAAGACAATAGAATCCTGTTATGAATAGTAAAACAACAACTATGAAACATGTAATCAACATAACACTTATTTCTTACTTTCTTTAAAAAGAATCACAACTCCAAATACACCGGTGAGAATAATAATAATCTGGCCAAGAATATCCAGAGGGCGTTTATTCCAGATAACATCCCTCACATCTATATCATTAACCGGACCTTTATTGATAATAAAATTCTGGTCGGGTTTAATTAACAAAAACAACAGAACTATAATTATTAATATAACCGGTAAAAGTATATATCTGTTAAATTTCTTCTTTGATTCTAATGCTTCACCTTCAGGGATAAGAGGTTTTGAAAGGCTTATGACACTTATAAAAATTGCGGTTACTAATCCTGCGCAGACAGATAATTCAAAAACTGCAGCTAACGGAGCATTCATGAGGAACATAATAATCGTAAGGCATGCGCTGACCGCAGCAAGAGAGATAGCCGCCTTTAACAGGTTTTTTATCATTACCGTAAGTAATGAAAAAAGAATTAATAAACTCAAAAGAATATAAATTGTAATGCCCGTCATTTTTAAAATTATTCTTTCGTATAATAAGTAATTTTTCTTACAAGTCGTCCGAGTTTAATATTTTTAAATTTTCTTACCATAATCAAATACTTAACGAATATCTGATAAATTTAAAAAAGTCCTTTTGATCTCAAAAAAACCAATATAAAAGGAGACCCTATTCCTACCAAAATAATTATGATTGCAAGTAATAATTCCGAAAATGAGAGGCCTTTATTTCCATCTTTTATATTTCCAATGCCTTCAGTATCTTCAGGAAGTTTCCTGAAAAATACTTTTTGTTGCAATATCAAAAAGTATGCAAGAGTAAGTATGCTTGCAAGTAATGCGATCACGGCATAGGAATGATAACCTACCTGCCATAAGGCCAGAATAATAATCAATTTACTCCAGAAGCCAGCCAGAGGAGGGATTCCGGCAGCCGATAGGAATCCGACTACAGATGTTCCTCCTGTTATTTTCATTTTATATGACAGACCCTGAAGTCTGTCCATATCTCGTGTACTTGTCTGCGTTTCAACAGCGGCAGCGTTTACAAACAATAACGATTTAAAAGTAGCATGATTAAAGAAATGGAAAAAAGCGCCCAGGATACCCAACGGCGTAGCGCAAGCAGCGCCAATAATAATATATCCGATCTGGCTTATGCTCGAATATGCAAGCAAACGTTTGAAATCCTTTTGACCGATAGCCAGTAACGCACCTACAACGATCGAGATTATTGCAATAAAAGCAATAACATCATGAAAGATAGTTATATCGGCAAATACATCTTTAGAAAGGCGTAAAAAAGCATATATACCTCCGGCTTTTGTAACTATTCCGGCAAGTAATACTGAAACAGAAGAATCCGCATAAGAATAAGCATCAGGAACCCACATATGGAATGGGACCAGGCCTGATTTTATGGATAAACCTGCAATGAGGAAAACAAATGCTACTAACAGCTGCAATGGAATAGGTTTTAAATTGCTTAATCCTTCTGACAACACGCTATAATTAAGACTTCCGAATGTCATATATAGTATTCCAATACCTGTAAGTAATAAAACAGTTGCAATACTCGACATCAGAAAATATTTGAATGAACCATTAAGTGAAGTCAGTTCTTTCGACTTTGCAATCAATATGAACGAAGCTGTTGCAGTAACTTCGAGAAATACATAGAGCGAAAAAATATCAGTTACCATAGCAACACCGTTCATTCCAATGATAATTATCAATATCAGATTAGAAAAATTGAAAATTTCATCCGATGTATATTTTCTCACCATTAAAGCAATGAAGCTTATCAATCCAATAGTAAAAAGAACAACAGAGCAATAAAAATCTATTGAAAAACCTACAAAATAGTTTATTTCAATACGGGATAATAAATCCTTCGATATTTGAAAAATAATGGCGGACGATAGAAGCATTTGAATAATAGCAACGGAAATACTTATCCAGAATGCAAGATGTTTTATGCTTTTCGAATAAAATAGGTTCAAAATCAGAATTGCAACAAAAGGTATTAATATAAATAATGTTGGCATTTTGGATTCTTCTTATAGAAATTATATTAAAACCACTATTGTTATTATAATAATTAATATCCCTACCAAAGACCAGCTAACCGATTCCGAATAATTTCCCGAGAAAGCTTTTTTGAGCAGTGAGGAAAAATAATTTGTAATCCAGACGCAAAAAGTATCGTAGAACCAGTTGACACTTCTGTCAATTATCCAGAATACTTTTGATATAATTCTGACAAAAAACATTCCTATATCGTAAGGATCGAAATAGCGTTTTTCAGCCCAGTCATATATCCGGGAAAGCACCGGTGCGTGATGAATATGATCAACGGCGCCTATAGCCTTCCCTGTTCTCGACACTCCATACATGTGATTTACAAATGCTAAAAGAAGCACTCCTATAGAGATGGATGCAAGTGTCAAATTATGCAGGCCGGAAAAATCATGGCCATGCATTTCACTCAGCCCCGGTTGTATAAAATAATTCAACGGTAAAGAATTATAAACACCGAATAAGACACATATCAGAGCAATAATAATCATTGGCACAAGCATCGTCCATGGGACTTCTCTGACTTTATTAAAATCATTCGAAGATTTTCCAAGGTAAGCGGCATGGCCAAGTTTCAGGAATGAGGCTGCAGTAAAAAATGCTCCCAGTAATGCTACTATGTAGAATATTTTCCCGCTCGATAATGCTGCTTCGAAAACAAGTTCCTTGGAAAAAAAGCCGTTAAACGGAGGAACACCAGAGATTGATGCAGCGGTAATTAAAAAACAGGTAAAAGTAACAGGCATCTTTCTTCCCAGTCCGCCAAGTTCCTTCAAATCCGCTGTACCTGTTTGTTTTTCCACAGCGCCACCTGTCAGAAATAAGCAACTTTTATAAAGTGCATTATTTATCATGTGAAAAATACCGCCTACTATTCCAACAGGAAGAGCAGTGCCAATGCCGAGGATCATGTAACCAACCTGGCTAATGGCATGATAAGAAAGCAGTCTTTTATAATTTGTTTGAATCAATGCCATCATTACAGCCAGAATAATAGTGATAGCCCCCACAGACATCATGACAATGCTCATTGAAGAGCCCGGGTTAAAAGCAAACAGGTCTATACTTATCCTGGTCAGGAAATATATACCTGTCAGTTTTTCCAGTGCGCCAGGCAAGAATGCCATGAAAGGCAAAGGGGCATCTATTGCTGCATCGGGTATCCAGCTATGGAACGGCATAGCTCCTGCTTTGCCGATTGCCCCTATCATAAGAAATATGAATGCAAAATTTCCCCAGTTATTTAGCGGCAGATGAATTTTATCCATTTCGAAAGTTCCGGCAATAATCCCTGTCACAATTATACCTATTGTCATGCACAAATCGGATACTCCAACGAGAACGAGAGCCTTTACAGCAGTATGAAATGATTTCTTCCCTCCTGCCATAATCATAACAAAAGTAGTTATCAAAAGCCCTTCCCAGAAAAATAGCATCAGCAATAGGTTATTTGCGAGCACTGCTCCATTGATCATGGCAACAGTAATCAATAAGAAAAGGTAGAATTGTTTAATATTCTCCTTTCCTCTCATGAAAACAAAAGAATATAGCACTATAAGAAATGCGAATGCTGCACCGCCAAGCAAAATAAAGCTATTGAAATGGTAAAGTCTCAGAGAGAAATCAAAACCAAAACCGAACCATGGTACAAAAAAAGCCGCATTTTTTCCGAACAAATAAATAGAATAGCCTAAATTTATTGCAACACCTATTAAACTTATGGAACTTGTTGCCCAAAAATTCCTTTTTGGCATTATAAATATCAGCAATGCAGCGACTGCAGGAATAATAACAGGATAAAGCAATATAATATCATTCATCTTTAAATTGCCTCCATCTGTTTACATATAATGTTTACAAAATCTGCCGGAATATGAATCATTATGCCGCCCAGAATTGATAATACGGCAAGAACAATTACACTGAATACCATAGTGAAAGAGCCTTCTTTTATGCCCGGATGTTTATTGTCGCCGAGGAATACCATAACAAATACTCTGAGCAGGTAAATTATTGTCAGGACGGCTCCAAACAGGAATACAAGGGCAATCCAGATTTCACCGGCATCTACTGCGCCTCTTATTACCATCAGTTTACTGAAAAATCCGCCTAAAGGAGGTATGCCCATAACCGAAAATGCACATATTGCAAATGTTATAGCGGTAACAGGCATTGTGCTTATTAGTCCGCCCAGTTTAGTAATATCTCGTGTTTTTGTATTTTGCTCAACAATCCCTGCACATAAAAACAATCCCCCTTTCCCAAGACCATGCATCAATATATATAATAATGCTCCGGCCGCGCCTGTTATGCTACCTGTGGATAATCCCAGGAAGATAAAAGCTAACTGGCTTACTGTTGAATATGCAATGATACGTTTCAGGTCGGTTTCAATAAGTGCTGCGCCGGCCGATACCAGAGCACTGGCTGCTGCAACGACCGGTATTATTGTATGCCATACGGCGCTAACTTCGAAAGTGGCGAGGAATAATCTGGCAAAAACATATACACCTATCTTCACCAGCACGGCAGCATGAAGAAGTGCAGTTACTGGTGTTGGAGCAACACCGGCATCGGGAAGCCATGTATGTAAAGGTAAAGTTGCCGACTTGGAAAATATACCGAATAGAATCAAAAATATTGCTAAATCAGATATTCGGGTGCCTTTCATCTTTGTGAGATCAAAAGTACCGGTCTGAAAGTAAATTAGGATAAATCCTATCAGCATTAAGAGAGCTCCGAAGACTGTTATAAGGAATGCCTTGTTGGCTTTTGTAACATGTTCTTTTTCCCTGAAAAATCCTATCAGACGCCAGCAACATATAGCCGATATTTCCCAGAATAAGTAGATGAATATAAGGTTTGTAGAATATACTATTCCCATCATCGAGCCTATAAACAGCACAACCATGAGATAATATTCATTCTGATTCTCATAATGACTTATGTAACCAAAGGAATAGAAGATAATTATAACTCCGATAAATGACGATATTATTGCCATAAAGACCGCCAATCCATCAGCCTTTAATCCAAAGTTTAAGCTCAGAGGAAAATCGACATTAAAATGGAGAGGAATTCCTTTTACTGCATACGGTAAGGCAATAAATGAAGCAATGACTGAAACCGATACGAGTAATAAAGCTATAATATTTCTCAGATTTTTCGAGATAGTCCCAAAAATGGGAAGAATAAATGCGCCTGCTATTGGAATAAAAACAATTAACTGTAGGATAAGTTTGGAATTCATTTATTGAACTCTTTTGTTTCTAAAGACAGTTATCAAAAAGGCGTAACTTATTTCGAGTTTGATGAATTAATATATTCATGAAATTGTACTTTCTCTTATTTGTTTTGTATAAGAAAATTCCTCGATATTCATTTGCCCTGTTGATTTATGTCTGTTCATAACTAAATTTTAACTGCCTAAAATATACTAACAATTTGAAATTTATATTCTATAAGGTTAATTGTATATTATTAATATACAATTGTTTATAATTTTTTTCTAACGCATTTTAAATTCGTCAAAGATATATATATATTTTAAAAAGCAGCAATAAAGCTTTAAATAAAATATTCATTTATTTTTTATAATAATGGCATTAAGAAATAACTATACATTTAGACGGAATCAACTTCTGAAAAGTGTCTCAAGAGAGTTGAAGTCGACTCTTTTCTGTGAACCGTCGGTCATGTTTTTTAAGGTTACCTGGCAATTTTTGATTTCATCTTCGCCTGCTATTACGACAAAAGGAATTTTAAGGGAATTAGCATAAGTCATTTGTTTGCTTATTCTGGAATCATCAGGGTATATTTGGGCACTTATGCCTGCTTTATGTAATTTCTTCAATATTTTGAATGCATAAGTAAGTTCCTCTTTACCGAAATTAAGAATAAGCACTTTTGAAGGGGCGGAATCTATTTTGGAAAATTTGCCGGTGTTTACCATCACGTCATATATACGGTCGGCACCAAAAGAAACACCGACCCCCGATACACCTTCCAATCCGAAAACGCCGGTAAGATTATCATATCTTCCTCCGCCGCATATACTTCCTATGTTAGCATTTTCGGCCTTGACTTCGATTATTGCTCCCGTGTAATATTCGAGGCCGCGAGCAAGTGTCAGGTTAAGCTCAATTTTATTACGGAGGGTTTCTGCCTCATTATATTTCAGGATTGTTTCAATTTCATCAATACCCTTTAAGCCTTCGGGCGATTCGTTAAGGATTTTCCGGAGTTCATTGATTTTTTCCAGATTTGTTCCCGATATTTCGAACAATGGTTTAAGTCCTTCGATAACGTTTTGAGAAACACCTTTTGAAAGCAGTTCGTTAATTACTGCTTCCTTGCCGGCTTTTTCGAGCTTATCTATAGCGATATAAATATCTTTAATATGTTCTGACTCGCCGGCAACTTCTGCAATGCCTGAAAGTATTTTCCGATTATTCAATTTAATTATTACCGGAATTTGAAGTCTTGAAAAAATTTCATCAATGATTTCAAGTAATTCGAACTCATTCAGTAATGAATTGCTTCCGATAACATCTGCATCGCACTGAGTAAATTCTCTATATCTTCCTTTCTGTGGCCGATCGGCTCTCCATACGGGTTGAATTTGATAACGTTTAAATGGAAATATGATTTCGTTTCGGTGTTGTACGATGTATCTTGCAAAAGGCACTGTAAGGTCGTATCTCAATCCTTTTTCGCATATTTTCGAAGAGATAGATGCAAGGTCAGGATTCTTCAAGTCATCTGCAGAAAGGCCAGAAAGGTAATCTCCCGAATTGAGTATTCTGAAAAGAAGTTTGTCGCCTTCCTCGCCGTATTTTCCGAGGAGGGTTGATAAATTTTCTATAGCAGGCGTTTCTAAAGGCTGATAGCCGAATAATTTAAAAACTTCTTTTATTGTGTTTAAAATATATTCTCTTCTTATTACTTCCTCAGGTGAAAAATCACGTGTGCCTTTTGGTATAGATGGTTTTAGAGGCATTTTCAGTTATATGAGAAGACAAATATAAATGAAAATTCACCACACAGGATACTGCCCAACGTGGATTGTTAAACAAAATATTCCAATATATTCCGCATAATTCATGTTGAAAAATGAAAGGATGAACCTTTTACCCGTGTTTTCAATTATTGAATAAAGGGGATAGCAAGTGGATATTTGAATTCCTCACCTTTTGAGGCTTTGATCGAAGCGATTGTAACGCATATTATTTCGAATATCCATAATGCCAGGAGGAGCGGGATTCCAATAATAATAAGGCAAAGCGGGGCAATGAGAATAGTATAAAGTAGTATTGAAAACTGGAAGTTAAGTGAGGCTTTGCCGTTTTCATTTACCCATGTAGATTCGTCGCGGCGGCTGAGCCAACAAATCAAAGGGCCAAGGATTCCACCGAAAGGAAAAATAAAACAGGCAAAAGAAGATAGATGGCAGAACATTGCCCACGTACGTTCGCTTTCCGATAATACTCTGATTTCTTTCATGACATAGTATTTTCCTATAAAGACGGCATGAACCGAAGAATGTTGCATTATTTATATCTTGCAAGGCGTCTAAGGTCGGCTTCAAGAAATGCATTTGGGTTATTTTTGCTAATCCTATGCTGGTTGAAATAATACATATTTGAATCGTCTGTTCCAAAAAGCATTTTAAAACAAAGCCCTCCTTCAATTTCTTTTTTGGGTCCTACTTTATGGAGTATGAGTGTTCCAGGGGTTTTTTCATTTATTGCTTTTATAATCTCCTCTTCATCTACAATTTTGAAAGGGAAAGGATAGATTGCTTTAATTGCGTTAATAGTATTAATATCAGGTGCAAGATCTTCTTTTTTCGCCATTATTGTTTTCTTAATCACTTGCGGAGCATTCACATTATAATATCTGAGATACCTTCTTCCTGTGAGTGAAGGATCTTCAGAGATCAGTCTGGCATGTTTCTGAATAAAGGCAAGAATTAATCCGAGTTTGTAGCCATATTCCATATCGTCGTCGCCAGCAAATGATAGAGGAACGGCGCATATTTCAGGGTTATCGCTCAGATCGGATACCCTTTTGCCCTGGATGAGATTGATAAAATTAAAAAGTCCGCCTGTCTTATCTTTCTCGAAGTGAGTCTGGGTTAGTACAATAAATGAATATTCCGGATTAGTTCGTCTTTTATTGAATTCAGTGATATTGATGAACTCAAATGGTGTAATAGTCCATGATGAATTGACAGCTTCTTTTATAAAGGAGTTCCAGGCTGAAAAAGGGTCATCTTCGAGGACAACACATGTTTTCGACTTCATAAACTGCGCGATTTCCTCAGCAGTTGGGAAAGGTGCCTGAGGCTTTAAGCCTGAAGCAATAAAAATGAAAAGGATAAATAAGGTAAATTTTTTCATGCAAGGAAATATTATTTTTCAGGTAAATATAAAGGATTCCTTTCATTGAATTTCCTTACGTATACAAACATAAGTTCTTTTTGTTTTTTCTTGGGCAGTTTAACAAATTCCTCATATAACTCAGGATCTTTCATAATGAGCAGTTTGACATTTTCAATGGTAAATTCGAGTACTTTTCCTGATTCAAAGTCAATAATATATTGTCTGAGTTCATTTCGTGCCGTGTTATAAGGCCTGCTGTAATAAGGCGAATAATACATTCCATAAGGATAATAGCCTCCATAATAGCTATATGGATAATAATAATAAGGATCATAATATCCATACGGTGAATAATAGTTGTTGTCGTATGTTGTCACGTCTGCAACGAAATGGCAAATGTTTCCCACGAAGGTGATCCTGTTAAAGTTACCCTGTATCATCACATATAAAATTCCGTTCCGTGCATATCCCCAGATATCATCTTTTTTTACTTCCTGTCTTACGCCCATTTCATCGTAGAAATAAATTTTTTCCGATGCAAAAACCTTATTAAAAAAATCCCTGTCGTTATAATCGGCTGAAGTAAGAATCTTTGATTTAGGTACAGGTCTATTAGCCTTAACCTGATCAAAGTTGAGGTAAATGCCGTCTTCAAACCTGAAGTCAGGCGTATATTTTACCATTCCACTTTGTTCCTGTCCAAAGGAAAGAATAGAGAAAAAAAAGAATGCTGCTCCGAATATTATTAACGAAAATTTTCGATTGCCGATCGCTCTTTTCATGTACATCATATCCAAATATCTTTTATTTAAGTTCCAATCAAAAATTATACCGAATACTTTGAGCTATCACGATTTAACGAGAAGTTAAATATAATAATTTTTTAAGGAATAATTTATTTATTAAATAAATAATGCTTTAACTTAGAAAAATTCATATCCCCTGATATTTCTTCAATTTATTTATATTTTTACGAAGGAATTGTGAACTCAATGAAGAAAATAATTAATAGTGCCGATGAGGCAATCAATAATGATTTAAAAACTGCTTTTGAAGCAGATAGAAATTCGATTGAAAAAATTTCCCTTTGTATTCTCTTTATTCTTATTGTTGCAATTATCCTGATTTCACTGCGTCTTGTCCTTGTGGCAGGGCTTTTTGTCATTACAGCATGTGTGCTTGGCCTTGTACTTTTCCGAAAATTGTTCACACTTCTAAATGAGTTATCGGATAAACTTTCCGAAACATCGGAATCGATCGAAAAAAAAGATGATGTGATAACCGAATTTTCTCACAGGATAAGAGAACCTTTGAATAATCTTGTGCTAATAAGTGAAATGCTTATTAATTCCAACGTACAAAAAACACAGAAAGAACTTATTGAGACGCTCATAGCTTCAACTAAAAATATGGTTGATGTGGTTAATGATCTGACCATGCAGAGTGCCGGTATCAGTTATGAGGGAAGAAAGAAAATACCTTTTAATCTTTTTTCTACGATCCAGAATACGATTGACTTGTTTAATCTTAAGGATTCTTTAAATATTGATTTTATTCTCAACAAAAATGAAATCAATAATTTTGAAGTAACGGGGGATCCTATTGTACTCAAACAAATTTTTCTTGATCTTTTCAATATAATTAACTCCCAGAGCAAAGAAAAAAAGACAAAGGTTACTATAAGTTTAAAGAAAGAGAGGGAGACTGAAAAAGAGAGCATTCTGAATTTCACTATTCATACAGATAAGAATATTGTATTTATTGATGAAGGAATTAATTATGGAAGACATACGATAAAATTAATTGCGGAGGCAGGAGGCCGTTACAGCCAGGAATCAGGCCCAGATTACTCGGTGTTCGCTTTTACTTTGCCTTTTCTCAAAGTAATGGAGGAGGGGAAAAAACAAATTTTATCCACTGAAAAAGAATCTCTAAGGGTAAGACAAAAACCAAGTAAAGAACTTAAGAATGCAAATATATTGCTCGTGGAGGATAATCAGATAAACCAGAAAATTACAATGTTAACCTTAAAACCTCTGGTGAATTTGATAGATACTGCTTCAACAGGTATGGAAGCTATCGAAAAGTTTCAATGTGCAAGTTACGACATTATCCTTATGGATATTCAGATGCCAGTAATGAGCGGACTTGTTGCTGCTGAAAAGATTAGGGAACTTGAAGTCAATACCAGCAAACATGTTTCTATTATTGCAATTACTGCAAATGCTATGCTGGGAGATAAGGAAAGATGCATTTCGGCCGGAATGGACGATTATATAAGTAAACCTTTTCAGCCTTCGGCCCTTATAGAAATAATTAAAAAACACCTTTAACTTAAATTTACAACTGAACTCCGTACAGAACAGATACATTATCTTTTCATATTCTAAGATAGAATATATTTTCTCGAAAAGTTTTTCTGTTATCGAATCATAGTTAAATATCTATTACAGTCATATTTGTATAAATGTATTGAATACACTTATTCGGAATAATTTTAGCATATTTACGAATGTTCATTTTCGGTTTCTGTATTGACAGATGCTGAGTTTCCTTGTTGTAATACTTTGTATTTTAATGAGGGAGAGGGTATAAATTCGCATGGAATGCAACGATGCCACTTTCTGTCAACATCTATTATTATTTTTTCATCGGAGCAGACAATATTTGGCCATTTGCGTGGGAAGCCGGAAGGGCCGAAAGCTTTTATAGTTCCGTCAATAAGGATAGATGTATCAGAAATATAATAAGTATCTCTTATTGGACTTGAGTTAGCCAGGATATACCAGGCGACAATAAAAAAATCATTCAAATCAACTTCCTCGTCGACAGCAAGTATAAGTCGAAAAAATTTACCTGCCTCTGTCTCTATAAGTCCGGATTTCACTTTTGCAATATTAGTTATTCCGTTTATTCTTTTTATCGAAATTATTAGAGCCGGAATGTTCATTCCATCTGAAATCATTTTAAAACCTTTAATCAGTCCTTTGTCAACTAGGATATTCAAGTTTTCCCTGTAATAATCCGGATTAACTTCTTCAGTTTTATATTTTATCTCCTGTTGCATTTTTATAGTTGCGTCTATACCCATTTTGTTTCCGTAAGCTTCGGTTTCGCTCGAATGGTCAAGAACATCAAGAGGGCCTTTGCAAAATATTACATCATTTTCAAAACTGGTATTCATAAACAGATGATTTGCCAACATCTTATAATTTCTTATATCAATGTTACCGCTTACCACGATAAGGTATTTTGTAAACATCAACTGACCTGCTCCGAAAATGGAGTTTATTACTTTAAGACCTTGTCCGGGAAATTTCTTACAAATTTTTACTATTGCCAGGTTATGAGCCACGCCTGCAGGTGGTAGATGCAAGTCCTCAATTTCTGGTAAAATAGTCATTTGCAATGGCTTAAGAAAAATTCTTTCAGTTGTTTTTGTAAACCATGCATCCTCCATAGGAGGTATGCCTGTTACAGTAGCCGGATAGATTGCATTTTTGGAATGGGTTATGCATGAAATATGAAACTTTGGGTATAAACCTTCAAGGGAATAGAATCCGGTATGGTCGCCGAATGGTCCTTCAACAACGGGCGGTTCCGAAGGATCGATAAAACCTTCTATAACGAAATCAGCATCTTCAGGAACATAGATATCGTTTGTGATACATTTTACCATTTTCACTTTTTTCATTCTCAAAAACCCTGCAAGGATATATTCATCAATATTTTCAGGCAATGGTGCAGTAGCGGCGTATGTATATACGGGGTCGCCTCCAAGGGCAACCGATACCGGCATTATTCTTCCGGTTTTTTTCCATGCTTCGAAGTGGTTTGCACCTGTTTTATGCATCTGCCAGTGCATTGCTGTAGTTTTGTTGTCGAATATTTGCATGCGGTACATTCCTGCATTGGTCATACGAGTTTCGGGATGGTAAGTATGGACTATAGGAAGTGTGATATAACATCCACCGTCATGAGGCCAGCATTTCAGAACTGGCAGTATCCCTATGTCGGGGTTTCTATGAATAACGCTCTGACATCTACCTCTTTGCCGGTGCCTTGAAGGCATTAAGCCGGCAAATTTTATTAAACCAGGAACACTTGCAATCTTTCCTATAAGATTTTGTCGAGGTAATAGAAGGTTCCCCAGAATTTTTCCTATTTCATCAGGTATTTCCTCGAAAGTCTTCCTTGAGCATGCCATTGCCATTCTCTTATCCGATGCAAAAGCATTAATTAGAACAGGAAAATTTGTACCGTTATTTTCGAATAATAAAGCGGGGCCATTATTTTTTACACTTCTATCGGCAAATTCAGTGATTTCGAGAATTGGGTTTACAAATTCAGTGACTCTTATTAGTTCTCTTTTTTTGTCGAGCGACTCGGCGAATTCCTTAATGCCTGTCCATGCCATTTCTTTATTTTTAAAGCAGGTATAAAGATAGGAAGATTATTAAGGTAAAAGGTAAAAGGCTGAACCATTAATTTGCTCTGGTTATTAGAGGTATAAAACAGTAATGGGAACTATTCCTTAGAGTAGTTCCCATTCACCGTTTGCAGCCGAAGCCGCTCACGGCGTCAGGCTACTGTTATTCTGGCCGGCTGCCTTACAGGTCGTACGATCTGTTTTGGCAACCCATAGCCCTCGGGTATAGCTTTTTAAGGCTTTACCTTCAGGCCGTCCTTTCTTCCGCTAAACGCAGAATTCCGGGACGAAGCGTCATTCAGGCATACGCTGCTCGACCCCGGAGGGAGGAGCAGTTTACAGGCTTAAGAGGACCGAAGTCCTTTTTTTCTGTAGCCCTGTGACCTGGTCGTTGAAAGAACGTTTCCGGCTTCAACAACTTACTGAACATCGGCAACTTCTTATAGATGTTGCTTAGTTCAGGCTTCGGCTCTAAGATGTGCAAACCCGGAGGTTTGTTCGAACTGTTTGGGGATTCATTTAAGAACCTCTTTTACGGTTCCACATTTTTTGAGCAGCCTTTTATCGCTCGCCTGATGTATCAAAAGTAATAAAAGAAATGATATAAAAAAAATTTTTGTGGCCTTATTGTAAACCTGATATAAACAGAAGTTATCAACAATTGTTGATAACTTCTGAAATTATTATAAGATGGGATAATCAGATATTTTCAGGTTCCTTTTTTTCTTCCTGAGAAGCCTTATCCTGAGCCTGTTCCGGCCGGCTCGTTTCGTTTTCTTTTGTTTCTTCCTTCTCAGCAATTTTTGTTTCTGTGGAAGGCGAAACAGAAGCTTCTTCAGTCACGACAAGAGGTTTTTCAGACGGGCTCTTTTTCCTTGTCGATCTTCTTCTTCTGCCAGTAGTTTTTGATTTTGTTTCTGAGGCAAGCATTGTCTCGTTAAAATCAACAAGTTCAATAAAGCACATCTCGGCATTATCTCCGATTCTGTTTCCGGTTTTGAGGATGCGGGTATAACCGCCGGGTCTATCGGCTATTTTTGGAGAAATTTCCCGGAAAAGTTCTGACACTGCTTGTTTATTCTGAAGGTAACGAAAAACTACTCTTCTCGAGTGAGTAGAGTCTTCCTTTGATTTTGTAATCAGCGGTTCGACATATGTACGCAGAGCCTTTGCTTTAGCTGTTGTTGTTCTTATCCTTTTATGCATGATAAGAGAAGTTGCAAGTTTTGAAAGCATAGCTTTCCTGTGAGAACTTGTCCGGCCTAAATGATTAACTACTCTCTGGTGTCGCATCGTTAAATGTTCTTATCAATTCAAATTAATCTATATCAAGCTTGTACTTACTGACGTCCATTCCAAAAGAAAGGCCCATGGATTCGAGAAGTTCATCAAGCTCTATAAGTGATTTCTTGCCAAAATTCCTGAATTTAAGGAGATCGTTTCTGTTATATTTGACAAGGTCGCCGAGTGTTTCGACTTCAGCTGCTTTTAGACAATTGAGTGCTCTTACCGAAAGATCGAGATCGATAAGTTTTGTTTTAAGAAGTTGGCGCATACGCAACATTTCCTCGTCAAATTCCTGGCTGGTTAGTTTTTCATCAGCGTCAATAGTAATCTTTTCATCAGAAAAGAGCATAAAATGGTATATAAGGATTTTTGCAGCTTCTTTTAGTGCATCTTTTGGATGGATTGAACCGTCAGTTTCAATTTCAATCAGAAGTTTCTCATAGTCTGTTTTTTGTTCGACGCGGTAATTTTCGACTGAATACTTCACATTTTTTATAGGTGTGAAGATTGAATCTATTGCAATAAGTCCGAACTCTGCATTTTCCGGCTCATTTTCTTCAGCGGGGACATAGCCTCTGCCTTTGCTGATTGTAAGTTCGATTGAAAATTTAATATCAGGTTCCATTCTGCAAACAACCAGATCAGGATTAAGGACTTCGAAGCTATTAAGAACTGCATCAAGGTCGCCAGCCTTAAAAACTTCCTTGCCCTGAAGTTTCAATACTATTTTTTCTGTCTCAATATTTTCAATTTTTCTTTTAAATCTTATTTGCTTGAGGTTAAGAATGATGTCGGTTACGTCTTCAATAACACCTTTTATTGTAGAAAATTCATGGTCAACGCCTTCAATTTTCACCAGGGTAATTGCATATCCCTCAATTGAAGAGAGAAGTATTCTGCGGAGTGCATTGCCGACAGTTATGCCGTATCCTGGTTCGAGGGGTCGGAATTCAAATTTACCGAATTTATCATTCGCCTCGAGCATTATTACTTTATCCGGTTTCTGGAATGATAAGAGTGCCATAGGCTTAATTATTTTGAGTATAATTCAATGATTAATTGTTCATTAATATTCTCGGGGATATCTGAACGCTGGGGCAGTGACATGAATTTTCCGGCCATTTGAGAATCGTCCCATTCAAGCCATGGAACTTTTGAAAATCGTCTTTCAGACAGTGAATTCATAATTGCCTCGAGTGATTTTGATTTTTCGCGTACGCCTACAATATCTCCTGGTTTAAGTTTATAAGAAGGTATATTAACGATATTCCCATTTACTGTAATATGTCGGTGTGATACAAGCTGTCGTGCAGCGGCTCTTGTTGGGGCAATACCAAGGCGATACACGGTATTATCGAGTCTTGATTCAAGAAGCTGAAGAAGTACTTCGCCTTTTACTCCCTTACTGCTTGAAGCCAGTTCGAAGGTATTCCGAAATTCTCTTTCGAGAACGCCATAGATATATTTTACTTTTACTTTCTCCCTTAGCTGCATACCATATTCGGAAGTCTTTTTCCTCTTCCTGTTAATACCGTGTTGTCCGGGCGGAAAATTTTTTCTATCAAGATATTTATCGGGACCAAAAATAGGTTCACCGAATTTTCTTGCTATTTTGGATCTTGGTCCTATATATCTGGCCATTGACTATAATTGATTTAATTTAGACATTTTCAAAGTTTTATTAAACTCTTCTTCTTCCTGGAGGTCGGCATCCATTATGAGGCAATGGTGTAACATCGACTATTTCTGTCACCTCAATGCCTGTATTTGCAATTGATCTTATTGCCGATTCACGGCCGGCGCCGGGGCCTTTAACAAAAACTTTCACTCTTCTTAAGCCCAGGTCGTATGCAACTTTACTACAGTCCTCAGCTGCCATTTGGGCAGCATAAGGTGTATTTTTCTTTGATCCTTTAAAGCCCATTTTGCCGGCGGATGACCACGAAATAACCTGTCCGGAATTATTTGTCATTGTAACTATAATATTATTGAACGATGAATGGATATGTGCCTGTCCGGCAGGTTCAATTCGTACGACTTTTTTCTTTGATGCTCCGGTTTTCTTCGCCATAATCAATATTATTTAGTAGCCTTTTTCTTGTTTGCAACAGTTTTTTTCCGGCCTTTGCGAGTTCTTGCATTATTTTTGGTTCTTTGTCCTCTGACCGGAAGTCCGAGTCGATGTCTCATTCCTCTATAGGATCCGATATCGATCAAGCGTTTGATGTTAAGCTGCATTTCTGAACGAAGTTCACCTTCCAGTTTATAATTTTCGCTAAGAATTTTTCTTATTGCTGTAATTTGTTCATCGTTCCAGTCCTGAACTTTAATATCCTTATCAACGCCTGCCTGGGCAAGGACTTTGCGTGCAGTACTGCGGCCAACACCATAAATATAGGTGAGAGCTATTTCGCCTTTTTTATTTTTAGGTAAGTCTACTCCAACAATTCGTGCCATATAGTTCTAAAAATGGTTTGCAAAGTTAGTAAATTATCCCTGACGTTGTTTAAATCTGGGATTTTTTTTATTAATAACATAAACGCGGCCTTTTCTTCGCACTATTTTGCAGTCGGCGCTGCGCTTTTTTACAGATGCTTTTACCTTCATATAATAATTTTATTTATATCTGAATGTTATTCTACCTTTTGTCAGGTCGTAAGGTGACATTTCTACTCTTACCTTATCGCCCGGCAATATTTTAATATAATTCATTCGCATTTTGCCTGATATATGAGCAGTAATGACATGTCCGTTTTCGAGTTCAACTCTGAACATAGCATTTGAGAGAGCTTCAGTTATTGTTCCATCCTGTTCAATTGGAGGTTGTTTAGCCATAGAATTATTTTTTACTTAACACTTCATCAATAAATTTGAAAGTTGTTAAAACATCAGCTTTCCCCTGTCCCACAGCAACAGCATATTCAAAGTGAGCTGAAGGTTTTCCGTCGGCTGTCACAACTGTCCACCCGTCATTTTTTTGAAAGGTTTCTTTCCTACCCATATTTATCATTGGTTCGATGCAAATAACCAGTCCTTGTGGGAGTTTATGTCCTGTGCCTCTTTTACCGAAGTTAGGTACTTCAGGTGGTTCATGGAGTCTGGCTCCCAATCCATGGCCAACCAGTTCTCTTACAACTGAAAAACCTGCGTTTTCAGCTTTCGACTGAACGGCAAATGAGATATCTCCCAGACGGTTTCCTGCAATTGCTTCTTTTGCTCCTTCCTCAAGCGATTCCCTTGTATAATCGAGCAGCCTTCTTACTTCGCTGCTAATTTCTCCTACGGCAAATGTGAAAGCACTGTCGCCATAATATCCGTTAAGAACTACTCCACAGTCAATGGATATTATATCTCCCTCTTTCAGAACATATTCAGAAGGTATACCGTGGACTATTTCTTCATTTACCGATGTACAGATTGTTGCGGGGAATCCGTTATAACCCTTAAAAGCAGGTAATGCTCCGTGGTCAAGGATATACTCTTCCGCAATTTTATTAAGGACGGCGGTAGTAATTCCTGGAGCGATATACTTTGCGATTTCTGCCAGCGTCATCGAAACAAGAATATTGCTTTCTCTCAGTAGTTCTATTTCTTCCTTTGTCCTGCTTTTTAACATCGAAAAAATGTATTTGAATTAATATGCTGCCACTGCGCCAGTTCTGCCTTTAACTCGTCCCGATTTCATAAGTCCGTCATAATGTCTCATAAGCAGGTGACTTTCAATTTGCTGAAGTGTATCAAGTACTACACCGACAAGGATAAGAAGGGAAGTTCCGCCATAGAACTGGGCAAACTGTTGTGAAATTCCCATTTTAACCGCAATTGCAGGCAGTATGGCAATAATTGCAAGGAATATTGAGCCTGGTAGAGTAATTTTTGACATAATACTGTCAATAAATTCAACTGTTTTTTTCCCTGGTTTAATACCTGGAATAAATCCTCCGTTCTTTTTCATGTCCTCGGCTATTTGAACAGGATTAATTGTAATTGCAGTATAGAAATATGTAAACAATATAATCAATAATCCATTAACAAAATTATACCAGAAGCCGTACATATCTGAGAATGTCATAACAAAGCCTGAAGAGGAGTTTGAGTATCCGGCAATTATAATGGGCAGCATCATTATTGCCTGAGCAAAGATAATTGGCATAACTCCTGCTGCATTGACCTTAAGAGGTATATATTGACGTACTCCACCGTATTGTTTGTTTCCGACGATACGGCGAGCATACTGGACAGGTATACGGCGTGTTCCCTGGACGAGAAGTATTGCAAACAGAATAACAACGAAAAGCAATACCAGTTCGACAACGAGTGCGATAGCGCCGCCGGCTCCGTTTATACGTGTGCCGGCTTCGAATATGAAGTTCTCAGGTAAGCGAGCTACAATACCTATCATTATTATAAGAGATATTCCATTACCTATGCCTTTATCGGTAATTTTTTCACCGAGCCACATAACGAATATTGTTCCTGCTGTGAGGATTATTACGGAGGAAACCGTAAAGAAAGTACCAGATATAACAAATGCTGATGCCGGAAGCTGAACGTGGAGGTTGTAAAGATATGTTGGAGCCTGGAGGATTAGTATAATAACTGTAAGGTAACGTGTGTACTGGTTTAGCTTTCTTCTGCCGCTTTCTCCCTCTTTCTGAAGTTTCTGAAAATAAGGGATAACTATTCCGAGCAATTGTACGACGATTGAAGCTGAAATGTAAGGCATAATGCCCAGAGCAAAGATAGAAGCCTGTGAAAATGCTCCTCCAGAAAACATATCGAGTAGCCCCATAATTCCCGTAGCTGTCTGATTTCTTAGTCCTTGAAGCTGCGAAGGGTCGATTCCCGGGAGTGTTACATATTTACCAAGCCTGTAGATTGCAATAACACCGAGAGTATAGAGCAATCTTGCCCGGAGGTCTTCAATCTTAAAGATATTTTTTATAGTTTGTATAAATTTCATCCGGTTTTATAATTTTACGGCAGTTCCGTTATTTGCTTCAATAGCTTCAATGGCTCCTTTACTGAATGCATGTGCATGTACTTCGAGTTTTCTGTTAAGTTTTCCTTTACCCAGAATTTTAACACGTGCATTTTTTGAAACCAATCCAGAAGAAATCAGTAGTGGGATATCTATTTTTTCTACATTGAGTTTTTCGGCCAGATTTTGAAGTGAGCCTATGTTGACAGCCTTATATTCTACTCTATTGATATTTTTAAAACCGAATTTAGGCACTCTTCTCTGGAGTGGCATTTGACCGCCTTCAAATCCGAATTTCCTTTCATATCCAGATCTTTGTTGGGCTCCCTTATGTCCTCTTGTAGAGGTACCGCCCCTTCCCGATCCTTGACCTCGTCCCAGTCGTTTTTTATTCTTTACTGACCCCTTAGCCGGTTTTAGGTTACTAAGATTCATATTTTATAAATAATATTTACATTAAATTTCTTCAATTTTAACGAGATGTTTTATTTTTTCCACCATGCCAAGTATTTGTGGTGTTGCTTCATGTTCAACGCTCTGGTTGATTTTGTGTATACCCAGGGCCTGAAGTGTTCGTTTTTGTCTTTCTGATTTTCTGTTTTTACTTTTTATCTGGGTAATTTTAATCCTGGCCATGATATATTTTTTAACCGTTAAAAACTTTTGTAAGAGGAATATTTCTTTGTTCGGAGATTGAATATGCATCGCGCATATTAAGCAGAGCTGTAATTGTTGCTTTAACAAGATTGTGAGGGTTGGATGAGCCTTTTGATTTTGCAAGGACATTCTTTATTCCAACGCTTTCCAGGACAGCGCGCATAGCGCCACCTGCTTTCACGCCTGTTCCTTCGGAAGCAGGTTTAATAAACACCTTTGCTCCGCCGAATTTCGCACTCTGTTCGTGAGGAACGGTACCCTTTATTACCGGCACTTTTATAAGATTTTTCTTTGCGTCCTCGATTCCTTTAGCGATAGCTGTTGTTACTTCACTTGCTTTGCCCAGACCGTGACCCACTATACCGTCTTCATTTCCTACCACCACTATTGCTGAGAAAGAGAAAGTGCGGCCTCCTTTAGTAACTTTTGTTACTCTCTGTATACTTACAAGTCTGTCTTTAAGCTCGATATCTGTAGTTTTTACCTTTCTTATACCGTTTGTCATAGTTGATTAAAATTTTAATCCATTTTCTCTGGCTGCTTCTGCCAATGATTTCACTCTTCCGTGGTATTTATAACCTCCTCGGTCGAAGACTACGGACTCAATTCCTTTATCTTTGCATTTTGAAGCAAGAAGTTTACCAACAAGTGCAGCTTGTTCGGTCTTTTTAATTCCGGTTTTTGAGGCTATTTCTTTTTCCCGTGAGCAGGCAGAAGCGAGTGTGATGCCATTGATGTCATCAATAAGCTGTGCATAAATCTGTTTATTGCTCCGAAAAACGGAAAGCCGTGGTTTTTCCGGGGTTCCATAAATTTTCTTGCGAATTCTTTTTCTTACTCTTGTTCTTCTTTCCAGTTTGGTTAAAGCCATATTCTTAATAATTATTTTATTAGACACTGGCTGATTTACCAGCCTTCCTTCTGATTTGTTCGCCTACGAACCTGATCCCCTTTCCTTTAAAAGGTTCTGGTGGTCGCAGCGATCTAATTTTTGCCGCCACTTGTCCGATAAGTTGTTTGTCGATGCTTGTAAGTGTAATAATAGGGTTACTCCTTCTTTCTGTTCTTGTTTCAACTTTAATCTCATCGGGAAGTCTGAAAATAATATCGTGTGAGAAGCCAAGGCTTAGTTCAAGCTCCTGACCATTAGCTTCAGCGCGATATCCAACGCCAACCAGTTCAAGTTCTTTTTTGTAGCCTTTTGATACTCCAACTACCATATTGGCTATAAGAGCTCTATAGAGGCCATGGAGTGATTTATGATTTTTTGACTCTGAAGGCCTGCTTAATTTAACCTGGTTATTTTCAACTGTTACCTTTATATCCGGGTTTATCTGCTGCTGCAGTTCTCCCAGAGGTCCTTTAACCAGAACGGTATTGGTGTCGCTCACTGTTACAGTAACACCTTTTGGTAAAAAAATAGGTAAATTTCCTATACGCGACATTAGTTTGTCCTCCGATTAATAAACATAACAAACAACCTCACCGCCAATATTTTTTTTCCTGGCTTCTTTATCGGTCATAAGACCTTCCGATGTTGAAATGATTGCAATTCCAAGTCCGTTTAGAACTCTTGGCATATTTTTTACATCAGTGTATCTTCTAAGGCCGGGCCGGCTGATTCTCTCTATTGATTTAATTGCAGGCACTTTATTTTTTGGATGATATTTAAGTGCTATTTTCAAAGTATCGCAGGGATCGTTGCCTTCAACAACTTTATAACCAAGGATATATCCTTCTTCAAGGAGAATCCTTGCTATTTCTTTTCTCATTTTCGATGAAGGAGCTTCAACAACTTTATGCCCAGCCATTATGGCGTTTCTTATTCTTGTAAGAAAATCTGCAATAGGGTCACTCATTGTTTTATATATATATTTTTATTAATTGATTTTTTACCAGCTTGCTTTTCTAACTCCGGGTATTTGGCCTTTTGATGCCATTTCCCTGAATGTTATTCTGCTCACACCAAATTGTCTCATATACCCTCTCGTTCTGCCGGTTATCTTGCACATATTCCGAAGGCGTATCGGGTTGGAATTTCTTGGTATTCGGCTTAATCCAACGTAATCACCTTCAGCTTTAAGCCTGGCTCTTTTAGCGGCATATTTTTGAACCATTCTGGCGCGTTTTACTTCGCGAGCTTTCATTGATTCTTTTGCCATAGTATTAATTTTTTAAATTTTTAAAAGGTAAACCAAAATGTTTCAGGAGAGATAAAGCTTCTTCATCGGTATTTGCCGATGTAACAAATGTTATTTGGAGACCCATTATTTTCGCAACTTTATCGAGGTCAATTTCTGGGAAAATAATTTGCTCGGTTATTCCGAGTGTATAATTTCCACGGCCATCGAGCACTGAATTTATCCCTTTGAAATCTCTGATACGTGGCAGGGCGACGCTGATAAGGCGCTGAAGGAATTCGTACATTCTATCTCTTCTCAGTGTCACCATTATGCCTATTGGCATACCTCTCCTTAGTTTAAAATTCGATATATCCTTTTTTGAATATGTTGGAACCGCTTTCTGCCCTGCAATATCAGTGAGTTCTTTCAAGCCAGATTCAAGTATTTTTTTATCAGTAATAGCTGCTCCGACGCCCTGACTGATGACAATTTTTTCAAGACGTGGCACCTGCATTATAGTTGAATAGTTAAATTCTTTCAATAATTCAGGGACTATTTCCTCCCTATATTTTCTTTTTAATTCAGGTATGTACATTATTTAATCTCCTCTCCCGATTTTTTAGAATAACGAACCAGTTTGTTTTTATCATTAATCCTTCGGCCAATTCTAGTTGGTTTCCCGGAAGCCGGATCAATAAGCATCAGGTTTGAAATGTGTATTGGAGCTTCTTTTTTCAATATTCCTCCTTTAGGAGCTTTCGTATTAGGTTTAGTATGTCTGTGCACCATATTCACACCTTCCACGATAGCTCTTTCTTTATCTCTATCGACTTCCAGTACGCGGCCTTTCTGGCCTTTCGATTCGCCTGAAATCACTATAACGGTATCTCCTTTCCTGATGTGTAATTTCTTTTGCATTGTTGTAAATATTAATACATATATTTATAATACTTCAGGAGCAAGTGATACTATCTTCATATAATTTTCGCGTAGTTCCCTGGCGACAGGGCCAAAAATACGAGTTCCCCTCACTTCGTCGAGATTTGTAAGCAAAACAACAGCATTATCGTCGAACCGTATATAAGAACCGTCGAATCTTCTTATTTCTTTTTTGGTTCTCACTACGACTGCTTTACTAACCATTCCTTTTTTTGCTTCTCCTGAAGGGAGTGCACTTTTAACGGTTACAATAATTTTATCGCCGACAGTTGCATAACGTTTTTTCGTTCCACCAAGGACTCTAATGCAGAGCACTTCTTTAGCGCCAGTATTGTCGGCCACATTTAATCTTGTTTCCTGCTGTATCATAACTACTTAGCTTTTTCAATAATTTCGACCAATCTCCATGATTTATTTTTACTTAAAGGTCTAGTTTCTGCTATTCTAACCGTATCACCTATCTGGCAAGAATTTTTTTCATCGTGGGCCATAAATTTTCTGGTTTTATTTAAATATTTTCCATACATGGGGTGTTTTTCTTTTATGTTTACAGCGACCACTATTGATTTATTCATTTTATTGCTTACTACAATTCCAATGCGTTCTTTTCTATTTTTTCTTTCCATGGGATTGGTTTATTTGTTACTTTGTTTATTTAATTCCCTTTTCCGCAATTCGGTCATCAATCTTGCAATAGTTTTTCTTGATTGTTTGATTTTTTGCGGATTATCAATAGGTGAAATAGCATGGTTGAGTCTTATACGCAGAAGCATCAATTTTTCTGCATTGAGGTGTTCAAGTAGATCGGCTGTGCTTAATTCTTTTATTTCAGACATTTTCATTATTCCGATATTTTATTCTATTACGTAATCGCGTCGTACGATAAATTTTGTTGTGATAGGGAGTTTTTGTGCTCCCAGGCGAAGTGCTTCCTTAGCAACTTCATAAGGAACGCCTTCGGCTTCAATCAATATTCTTCCTGGTGTTACAGGAGCCACGAAGCCTTCAGGGGCACCTTTCCCTTTACCCATTCTCACTTCGGCAGGTTTTTTTGTAAAAGGTTTATCGGGGAAAACACGAATCCATATTTGTCCCTCACGTTTCATGTGTCGGGTAACAGCCTGGCGGGCAGCCTCGAGCTGGCGGCTTGTAATCCATGCCGATTCAAGAGCTTTGATCCCGAAAGAACCGAATGCGAGCTGATTTCCTCTTTGAGCATTGCCTTTCATCCTGCCCTTTTGCTGTTTTCTATATTTTGTTCTTTTGGGTTGTAACATTTCCTGATTAAATTTTTATTATATAATGTTTATTTTTTTGTTTTCCTTTTAAGAACTTTCACTTTGGCATTCTTAGTTCCAATATTTGGACTTAAGTCCCGCCTGCCATATATTTCTCCGTTGCAAATCCACACTTTAATACCGATGAGGCCGACTTTTGTATGTGCTTCGGCCAGTGCATAGTCAATATCGGCCCTGAAAGTATGGAGTGGGATACGGCCTTCTTTATAGGTTTCGCTTCTTGCCATTTCAGCGCCACCCAATCGACCAGACACCAGAACTTTTATTCCTTCTGCGCCCATTCGCATTGTTGAAGCTATTGCCATTTTGATAGCGCGACGGTAGGAAATCTTCCCTTCAATCTGTCGTGCAACATTGTTTGCAACAATACATGCATCCAGTTCGGGTCGTTTTATTTCGAAGATATTAATCTGCACCTCTTTTTTTGTGATTTTCTTCAGTTCTTCTTTCAGCTTATCAACTTCCTGGCCGCCTTTTCCTATTATGATACCAGGTCGTGCAGTATTTACCGTAATAGTTATGAATTTGAGTGTTCTTTCTATGACTATTTTGGAAATACTGGCTTTGGCGAGCCTTGCATTGAGGTATTCTCTTATTTTCGTATCCTCAATGAGTTTGCCTGAAAAATCTTTTCCGCCGTACCAGTTCGAATCCCATCCGCGGATAATACCCAGTCTGTTGCTTATCGGATTAACCTTCTGTCCCATTTAAATTTCAATTTGAACTATTTTCAACATTATTTTCAATTGTGCTTCCGAGTACAAGAGTTACATGGTTCGATCTTTTCCTTATCCGGTAAGCTCTTCCCTGCGGTGCGGTCTGAAGTCTTTTAAGAGTGCGGCTACCGTTCACGAATACTTCCTTAACAAAGAGTCCGCTATCTTCTATTCTTACTCCTTCATTTTTCTGTTGCCAGTTGGCTATTGCAGATAGGAGAAGTTTTTCGAGTTTTCGTGAAGCATCTTGTTTGCTATAGCGTAGTATTCCAAGTGCCTCATTTACTTCGGCTCCGCGTATAAGATCAGCCACTAGTCGCATTTTTCGGGGCGAAATCGGGCAATTTTTCAATACGGCCTGACACCTTTTAGCTCTGGCTTCTTTAATCTGTTCGGCTCTATTTCTTTTTCTTGCACCCATTTATTCAGTTTTATTAATAATTCTATATCTTATTTACTTGTTTCCTGAATGACCTCTAAAGGTTCGGGTATGAGAAAATTCTCCAAGTTTATGACCTACCATATTTTCAGTAATATATACTGGTATAAACTTATTTCCATTATGTACAGCTATCGTATGTCCGACAAAATCAGGGGAAATTATGGATCTTCTCGACCATGTTTTAATAACTGATTTCTTTCCGCTCTGATTCATTTCGAGTACTTTTTTTTCGAGCTTATAGTCAATAAAAGGTCCTTTTTTTAATGATCTGCTCATATAGTTTTGTTTATTTCTTTCTTCTTTCTATAATAAATTTTGTTGAATATTTTTTTCTATCCCTTGTTTTATAACCTTTTGCAGGGATGCCTTTTCTTGATCTTGGATGTCCGCCTGAAGCTTTACCTTCGCCGCCTCCCATTGGATGGTCGATTGGATTCATAGCAACACCTCGTGTTCTGGGTCGACGTCCCATCCAGCGCGAACGTCCGGCTTTGCCAGATTTTTCAAGGTTATGATCGGCATTTGAAACAGTTCCAACCGTAGCACGGCATGATGAAAGCACAAGTCTTATTTCACCAGAAGGAAGTTTTAATGTAGTGTATTTTCCTTCACGTGCAATAACTTGGGCATAAGTTCCTGCGCTACGAGCAAGTGCAGCACCCTTTCCCGGTTTAAGTTCGATATTATGTACGAGTGTACCCATTGGTAATTCGTTAAGCGGAAGGGTATTCCCTATTTCAGGAGGGACATTTTCTCCGGATATTATCTTTTGTCCGACTTTTAAACCGTTTGGCGCAATAATATATCTTTTCTCACCGTCGGCATAACATACGAGTGCGATTCTTGAAGAACGATTAGGATCATATTCGATTGTTTTTACTGTAGCAAACATACCGTCTTTATTTCTTAAAAAATCAATAACACGGTACATCCTTTTATGGCCACCTCCTATGTATCGCATTGTCATTTTGCCGTCAACATTTCTTCCTCCTGTTTTTCTCAAAGGTTTGAGTAAGGATTTATCCGGTACAGTGCATGTAATCTCGTCATATGCACTGATTATCATGTGTCTCTGGCCTGGTGTAACAGGTTTTAATTTTCGTACTGCCATTTTTAAATATTGCTATAAAAGTCAATTGTATTTCCTTTGGCAAGTGTTACTATAGCCTTTTTTCTGGCTGAGGTTCTTCCTCTTACTGAGCCTGATTTTGTATAGCGTGTTTTAACCTTGCCCGGATAGCGCATAGTATTAACCGATTCAACGGAGACACCATAGAGTTCTTCCACTGCTTTCTTTATCTGAAGCTTGTTTGCCCTTTTATCGACAATAAAGCCATAGCGGTTGAACTTTTCGCCCTGGCCTGTCATCTTCTCGGTTACTATAGGCTTTATCAGAATATTCATATTTTAATTTTCTAATTTTTAAAAGTTTTTTGCAGAATATCAATCGCACCTTCTGAAAGCACAAGAATTGAAGCATTCATTATTTTATATGTGTTTAATTCACTGACTGTTACAACTTCAACTCCTTGTAAATTACGAGAGGACAAATATATATTTTTATTTTGTTTTGGTAAAACAAAAATCGATTTTTTACTTGAAAGCTGCAGGTTGTCCGTTATTTTCACCATCTCATGGGTTTTTGGAGTTTCGATGTTGAAGTCTTCGAGAATAATTATTCCATTTTCGGCAGCTTTATATGAAAGTGCCGATTTTCTTGCAAGTTGTTTTACTTTTTTATTAAGCTTCAAGTTATAATCTCTTGGTCTCGGTCCGAATATTCTTCCTCCGCCTCTAAAGAGTGGGTTTTTTATATCGCCGTAGCGTGCGCTGCCCGTGCCTTTTTGTCGTTTCAGCTTACGTGTACTACCAGTTATTTCGCTTCGCTCTTTTGCCTTAGCAGTTCCCTGCCTGATATTGGCCAGAAATTGCTTTGTATCGAGATAAATGGCATGATCATTTGGCTTGATAGCAAAAATAGAGTCGTCAAGTATAACTTTTTTTCCTGTATCCTTGCCTTCGATATTATAAACATTTAATTCCATCACTTTGTAATTATTACATAACCACCTGTAGGACCAGGTATTGATCCTTTAACAATTAAAATATTTTCTTCCGGTATAAGTTTCATAATCTTCCTGTTAATTGCTTTAACCTGCTGATTACCTTTATGACCGGCCATTCTCATTCCCCGTATGACTTTTGAGGGGTAAGAAGAAGCTCCGAGTGAGCCTGGTGCCCTGCCTCTATTGTGCTGACCATGCGTCTGTCCACCAACGCCACTAAAACCATGACGTTTTACCACACCCTGGAATCCTTTTCCCTTTGACCAGCCTATTACATCTACCCATGTACCGGAGCTGAATAATTCAGCAGAAAGTATATCGCCTAATTTGATGTCATTTCCCTCAAAGCCGTTAAATTCGACAACTTTTCTTTTCGGTTTAGTACCAGCTTTTTTAAAGTGACCAATTTCAGCTTTTGTACTATTTTTTTCTTTCTTATCGTCAAATCCAAGCTGAACGGCAAAATAGCCGTCTTTCTCAACAGTCTTAATCTGGGTCACCACACATGGGCCTGCCTGAAGAACAGTACATGGTATGTTTTCTCCATTTTCATCGAAAAGTGAGGTCATCCCAACCTTTTTTCCAATTAATCCCTGCATATCTCAAAAATTTACTTTGGTTATACTTTAATTTCAACTTCAACACCGCTAGGCAATTCAAGTTTCATTAATGCATCAATAGTTTTTGGAGTCGAACTATAAATGTCGAGAAGCCTTTTATATGTTGACAGCTGAAACTGCTCCCGCGATTTCTTGTTTACAAAAGTAGAACGGTTTACCGTAAATATCCTTTTGTGCGTAGGGAGAGGAATAGGGCCACTGACCACAGCACCTGTTGATTTCACTGTTTTTACTATTTTTTCTGCAGATTTATCAACAAGGTTATGATCGTACGATTTAAGTTTGATTCGAATTTTCTGACTCATATCAATTAATTTTTCCTTTTGTATTTTCTACTACTTTTCTTGACAAATCGACAGGGACTTCTTCATAATGTGAAAATTCTATCGTTGATGTAGCCCTGCCAGATGTTATTGTTCTTAGAACAGTTACATACCCAAAATTTTCACTGAGAGGTACTTTAGCTTTTATTATTCTCAATTCTCCTTTAGCCTCTATTCCTTCAATTCTTCCTCTTCTACGGTTGAAGTCGCTTAATATATCTCCAACATATTCTTCCGGGGTAACTACTTCTGCCGACATAATAGGTTCGAGTAAAATAGGATTACATTTAGCAGCTGCATGGCGAAAAGCCTGTCGGGCTGCAATTTCGAATGAAAGAGAATCAGAATCAACCGGATGAAAGGAGCCGTCTTTAAGAATTACCTTCAGACTTTCGAGGGGGAAGCCGGCAAGTGGGCCATTTAGCATAGCTTCGCGGAATCCCTTTTCAATTGCAGGTATAAATTCTTTTGGGATATTACCTCCTTTTACTTCATTTAAAAATTGTAATCCTCTAATACCATTGTCTGCTGGCATTAATTCAACAATTATATCTGCGTATTTACCTCTACCTCCGGTTTGTTTTCTGAATAGTTCCCTATGTTGGGTCGAAGTTGTGACTGCTTCCTTATAAGCTACTTGAGGAACTCCCTGGTTACATTCTACCTGAAATTCTCTTTTAAGTCTATCCATAAGTATTTCAAGGTGAAGTTCTCCCATACCTTGAATGATAGTTTGTCCGCTATCGTTATCAATTTTAACCTGAAATGTTGGATCTTCTTCCGCCAGTTTGTTGAGTGCTATCGACAAACGGTCAACATCGGCTTGTGTTTTCGGTTCTATGGCCACTCCTATTACCGGTTCAGGAAAATCCATTGATTCGAGAATTATAGGTTTATGTATCGCACAAATTGTATCTCCAGTTTTGAGTTCTTTAAACCCCACACCTGCACATATATCGCCTGCCTCAACATATTCAATCGGGGTTTGTTTATTGGCATGCATTCTGAAAAGTCTGTTTACTCTTTCGCGTTTTCCTGTCCTTACATTCAACACACTATCTCCAGATTTCAGTGTTCCTGAATATATTCTCATGAAAACAAGTCGGCCATTATAAGGATCTGTAGCTATTTTGAATGCAAGGGCTGCAAGTGGAGCCTCGTTATCAGGTTCGCGTATTAACTTTTCACCAGTTCTCGGATCAATTCCTTCAACCGGACCAATATCGAGTGGTGAAGGAAGGAATTCTATAATAGCATCGATGAGCCTCTGAATTCCTTTATTTTTTAATGCTGCACCACATAAAACCGGCACTATATGGTTTGAGATAGTACTTTTTCTAAGAGCTTCAATTATTTCTGAAGGTTGAATTGATTCATGGTTTTCAATATATCTTTCGAGGATAGTGTCATTTATCTCTGCAAGCGATTCGATCATTCTTGTTCTCCATTCCCATGCCTCTTCAGACAGTTCCTTGGGGATTTCAGCTATTCGGTATTTTGTCCCCAGGTCAGTATCATTATTACTATCATCCCATATTAAAGCTTGCATCGTGATAAGGTCGATCACTCCAATAAAATTCTCTTCTGAACCTATGGGTATTTGTATGGGCACAGGTTTTGCTACTAGTTTATCTTGTATTTGCTGAACAACGCCAAAGAAATCTGCACCTACTCGGTCCATCTTGTTTATAAATGCAATCCTTGGAACACGATATTTGTTTGCCTGTCGCCATACTGTTTCAGATTGTGGTTCAACGCCTCCGACGGCGCAGAAGACTGCCACAGCGCCATCAAGAACTCTAAGTGACCTTTCCACCTCTACTGTAAAGTCAACATGACCAGGAGTATCAATAATATTTATTTTATATTCCTCGCTGCCTAATTTCCAGTAGGTTGTTGTAGCTGCAGAAGTTATTGTAATTCCTCTTTCCTGTTCCTGAATCATCCAGTCCATCTGAGCATTTCCATTATCAACTTCTCCCATGCGATGAGTCCGTCCGGTATAATAAAGAATCCGTTCGGTAGTTGTGGTTTTACCTGCATCGATGTGAGCCATTATGCCGATATTTCTGGTATATTTCAGGTTTTTGTCCATTTTTATTTTTCTGCTGTCAGTTTTTATTAAAACCTGAAGTGAGCGAATGCCTTGTTAGCTTCTGCCATTCTGTGAGTGTCTTCTTTTTTCTTGAAAGCTCCTCCTTCATTATTATAGGCAGCCATTACTTCGGCTGCAAGCCTTTCAGCCATAGAATGTCCGGGGCGTTTGCGTGCAAAAAATATAAGATTTTTCATACTTACACTCACTTTGCGTTCCGGCCTTATTTCCACAGGTACTTGAAAAGTGGCACCGCCAATCCTGCGGCTCTTTACTTCAACCTGAGGTGTTACATTTTCGAGAGCCTGTTTCCAGATATCAAGCGGCGACTTACCCTCTGTTTTCAGTTTTTCTCCGATAATTTCAAGAGAGTCATAGAAAATTTTAAAAGCTACCGTCTTTTTACCATTAAGCATAAGGTTGTTTACAAATCTTGTAACAAACGGATCGTTAAATTTGGGATCTGGCGGCAGCATTCTTCTCTTTGCTCTTGTCTTTCTCATTATTATAAATCTTTAATTTTTTTATTCCTATCCGGTTCCAGCCTTAAGAATCACTATTATTTCTTTGGTTTTTTTGTACCGTACTTCGATCTTCTTTGAGTACGTCCTTCCACACCCGATGTGTCAAGTGTGCCTCTTACAATATGATACCTTACACCTGGAAGGTCTTTAACCCTCCCTCCTCTTATAAGAACAATTGAATGTTCCTGAAGGTTATGTCCTTCGCCGGGTATATATGCATTAACTTCTTTCTGATTAGTCAATCTAACTCTGGCAACTTTCCTCATAGCTGAATTTGGCTTTTTAGGCGTTGTAGTATAAACTCTCACACATACACCCCTTCTCTGAGGGCATGAATCCAAAGCCGGAGCCTTGCTTTTTTGTTCAAGCTTTTCCCTGCCTTTTCTTACTAATTGCTGAATTGTAGGCATAAATTCAATCGTTTAATATTTTTATCAAAATTGGGTTGCAAAGGTATTAATTTTATTTTCTCTTCTCCAAATAATTATCACTTTTCAATCTAATAAATTTATCCTGAAAGGATGCTAAGAAACCTTAAAAACTCAACATCCAATCTCTTTATATTCAAAATTTTTTCTTACTAATGTAAGTTTTATACAGGTTTCTTCCCGACATTCCCCTGCTGAATTCTTTTATAAACTTACCTTGAAGGAAACCCCGGTACTCCTGTTGTTCTTAAAAAAACAGGTGCAAAGAAAATAAAATTTCTGGAATTATAACACATTACAGGCAATTTTAAAAAATTATTAAATTTGAGCCCTCATTTAACGGTATATAAATTTAAAATCACTATTATATAATTATAATGTATAACAAATAATATTTATTTCAGGATGAAAACTTACCAGACTGACCAGATTAAGACAATTTCTCTCATAGGAAACTCAAATTCAGGAAAAACAACTCTTGCCGAAGTTATGCTTTTCGACGGCGGGATAATTGAACGCAGGGGTACTATTGAGGGTAAAAACACAATTTCCGATTACAGGTCCGTTGAGCATGACAGTGGAAACTCAATTTTTTCAAGTGTTTTATATACAGAATACCAGAATAAGAAAATTAATATTCTTGACACTCCCGGGCTTGATGATTTTTGCGGTGGAGTAATCTCATCTCTTTTTGTATCCGACTCTGCCGTCATGCTTATAAATGCTCAGAACGGAGTAGAAGTTGGTACAGAGATTCATTTCAGGCATGCTGAGAAATTTCGGCGGCCGATCATTATGGCAATAAACAGTCTTGACCACGAAAAGGCGCACTTCGAAAAATCAATAGAAATGATGAAAGAGCGGCTCAGTAAAGACATTATAATAATTCAATATCCGGTAAATGAAGGTATTGGATTTAATACTATTATTGACGTACTGAAAATGAAAATGTTAAAATATGGGCCAGAAGGTGGAAAGCCTGAAATTCTTGATATTCCTTCTGAACATAAAGCCAGGGCGGAAGAGCTTCGTAATCAGCTTATTGAGAAAGCAGCAGAGAGTGACGAATCGCTTATGGAACTTTTTTTCTCAAACGATTCTCTTTCTGACGACGAAATAAGGAAGGGCATTGCAAAAAGTCTTGTTACTCGTTCCATGTTCCCCGTTTTCTGCTTATCGGCAAAAAATAATATGGGCGTTGATCAGTTGATGGAATTTATTGTATCTGAAGCCCCTTTGGTAACCGATTTGCCCGGTCCTTTAAATAGCAAGGGAGAGGAGGTGAAACCTGATCCGTCGGGGCCGCCATCGGCATTTGTATTTAAAACTTCGATAGAAGAACATATAGGAGAAATAAACTATTTCAGGGTATATTCAGGGAAAATTACGGAGAACATTGATTTAATTAACACTTCTAACGGCACAAAGGAAAGAATTTCTCAAATTTTTGTATGTGCTGGTAAAAATAGAATAAAAGTTCCGGAACTTAATACGGGCGATATTGGTGCCACTGTAAAACTGAAAAACACAAAAACAAACCATACTTTGAATGCTCCGGGTAATGACTGGACATATGCAGGTATGGAATTCCCTGAACCAAAGTATCGCATAGCTATTAAGGCGCAATCGGAGAGCGATGATGAAAAACTTGGTGAGGCATTATATAAAATGCATGCTGAAGATCCTACCATTATCGTTGAATATTCGAAGGAACTCAAACAAATTATAATTCATGGGCAGGGTGAATATCACCTTAACATTCTTAAATGGCATCTTGATAACATTTACAAAATTCCTGTGGTATTTAGTCTGCCAAAGATACCTTATCGTGAGACAATCACAAAAGCAGCACAGGCGGAGTACAGGCATAAGAAACAATCGGGAGGAGCCGGCCAGTTTGGTGAGGTACATCTTATAATAGAACCTTATGAAGAAGGCTCTACGGAATCTACTATGATGAAGATAGCAGGTAAAGAATACAAGCTTTCCATTCGCGACAAAGAAGAAATTGAACTGCCCTGGGGAGGTAAACTGATTTATGTAAATTGTATTGTTGGCGGTTCAATAGATGCGAGGTTCATGCCTTCAATTCTCAAAGGAATTATGGAAAAAATGGAAGTAGGCCCGCTTACCGGATCATACGCAAGAGATATAAGAGTTTATGTTTATGATGGTAAGATGCATCCTGTTGACTCAAACGATATTTCATTCAGGCTTGCAGGACGTAATGCTTTCAGTATTGCTTTCAAGAATGCCGGCCCCAAGATTCTCGAACCTATATACGATGTTGAAATATTCGTTCCTTCTGACAGAATGGGAGATGTAATAAGCGATCTTCAAGGCCGCAGGGGAATAGTTCTGGGCATGTCGAGTGAAAAGAGGTTCGAGATAATAAAGGCAAAAGTGCCTCTTGCCGAAATGAACAAATACTCAACATCTCTGAGTTCTCTAACCGGTGGCCGTGCTTTTTATACAATGAAGTTTGCAGAATATTCACAGGTTCCGGCAGAAGTCCAGGAAACTATTATCAAAGCTTACCAGGCCGAACAGGAAGAAGAATAATTTTTTGTACTTTAAAAATAAATAATAAAGCCGTATCATAACTGAAACGGCTTTATTATTATTTAAACTTGTAATAATTATACTGTCTTAAGTACATCCCATACAAAAGCTCTTATCCCGACCTCTTCGTTTATCATATCAATTTTCTTTACTGCTTCGAGAATTTTATCTACCATATCGTCGTCAACGACAGTAATGATGCTCTTGTTTATCTCGGGCCATACATGTGTACCAAGATGAGGCACACCGGTTTTTGAACCTCTGCCGTGAACATTCGTCCACAATGTGTATCCTCTCACACCCATTTTGTCGAGCATATATTCTACTCTCTCGGTTAGTGCCTGATTATATACTATCAAAATTGCTTTCATGTCTTATAAATTTGAATTATTTTTATGCATTGCCTTTCCCATTAAGGAAGTCCATGCCATTATAAACGTCGCCTTTTTTGCGTTCCTCTACTCTTCTGACAAATATAGCGTAAGCCAC
>ENA-UPSM01000144-UPSM01000144.1-activated-sludge-metagenome-genome-assembly--contig:-NODE-144-length-100410-cov-16.053490_pt1 | contig 100410 bp, 88 predicted proteins | sample MGYA00238181_ERZ773283 | MGnify/ENA primary metagenome ERZ773283 (study PRJEB29023, sample SAMN05720199) | activated sludge metagenome | isolation source: Anaerobic digester | place: Japan... | reverse complement strand
AATTACACCGGGAAGCGACACGGCGGGTATAGCTCCATATGTGTCAATTTCTATCAGGAAGCGGCGCGGCGGATATGAAGCCCATATGTGTCAAATTACATCGGGGAAGCGACGCGGCTTACATGCAGCTCATATGTGTCAATTTCTCATCAGGGAGCGCCGCGGCGTATACAACGCCATATGTGTCATTTTATTATCGGGGAGCGGCGCGGCGCATATGTGTCAATTTATATCAGGGAGCGCCGCATATAGCTCCATATGTGTCAAAATTTTCGCCGGAAAGCGACGCGGCGTATACAACGCCATATGTGTCATTTTATTATCGGGGAGCGGCGCGTCCTTGACCCAATTTAATTATCTTTTAGCATCTTTATAATATGTTTTGCTAAATTCTCATTTATTTCTTTATGTCGTGGAACCGGTTGAGATATATTTGTTTTTGGATTCTGAAACCAGTCATGTTTTCCTCCATGCCTAATAAGGACGCATCCAAAATCGCTGATTTTTTTTATTAATAGTTCTCTTTTCATGATACTAATAGTTCGCCGATTTTCCTTATACAAGGAATTTCCCCTGAATTAATATCATGATAAATATCTTTTAAGTTTTCAACCAACTCTTCAAAAGACAATCCCTGGGTTTGGTAATCAGGATATTCTTCGAGGTATCCTAACCACATATCCTTATCATTCCAATAAACATATTTTATTTTTCCCATAACTTTATCCAAAATTATTATGTTATATAATACTCAAAAACTTGATAAAAGTCAAGAGGCGTCCTGCGCGAACAATGCAAAAGCGCCAAGCGTCCTTGTAGGTTCTGATGATGAATTTTATGTTCAAAAAAATACTACAGCCGGAGCAGACTTTTCGAGAGAGAATAAAACAATTGAAGAAAGAAATTGAATTTTTAAAGCAAAAGTAATATATTATATACAAATAATAAAAGAAAGGGAAAAATATGGAAAGAAAATTTTCTTTAGAATATTGGATAGACGACGGGTGGTATGTTGGTAGATTAAAAGAAATTCCGGGAGTTTTCAGTCAGGGCGAGACTTATGAAGAACTTGAAAAAAATATTTTAGAAGCCTATTCTTTAATGCAGAAAGAAAATGAAATAATTCCTTTTACAAATACTTTTGAAAAAGAGTTAAGGTATTTAATATAATTACGTAAAGAAGATTTATAAAATAGAAAAACGCTCCTAACTGTCAAAGTCGGGAAAAATATTTATCTCATATGTGTCAAATTTTTATCGGGAAGCGCTTGCGCGGCATATAGCTCCATATGTGTCAATTTTCTAAAAAAATCGCCGGATAATTTTTAACGCCAATAATGTTGACTTCTTTTTTTTTCTGTATTATAAAGTTGTTATGAATAAAACCGATTTGCCTAAATACGACATTCTCTGGGACGATATAAATATCAATCCTTCCGTTCAACTTAAATTTGGTATTAAAAGAAGACTGTTGCCTTTATCGAGGCAGTTTACAAATAGCAGATCGACTTTATACTACGTTAACGAATTTGTCGAACTATCCGGTAAATGGGATAATTCGCCGGGATTCGGCTCTTTATTATCGTTAAAGTTAAAAAACATATATAAAAAGTCAATCCGTATCGCCAGATTGGTTTTTCCGGCGGAAAACGGATTGGATAACTATCTAAATAATTTTAATTCAAAAGATATATCTTTCTTAAGAAACGGCTATCAATCGTGGTCTACAAGCCGAAGTTACAGAGTAAAGGACAAACCCTTGAGACCTTGGCTGCAGTTAGTATCGCTGGCGTCCAGCAATCTTTCCAACCTGCCTTCAAACACGTCGGGCAATCTGTCTTCCGAAATGTTCTCCGTTATCACAGATTTAAAAAAAAGCGATTCGTTCCTGATAGGTCAAAGCGCGCCTTTTAACCAATTCTTCTATATAAGGTTGATCCTTCATAAGAGAGAGTCTAAAACTAACTATTTTGAATTGGTTTTTGATTTTGGCAGAAAGATGATGAAACCCAATCAAACCATTAACTTAGACGGCATCTTAATGGCTAAAGGGGATACGTTGGATATTCAATCTCATTATTTCAAATATATCAAAGAGAAGATGAATATAAAAACTTTAAAAGAAAATATTAAGGGGTGGTCTTCTTGGTATTATTATTACAACAAAATTTCTCCTAAAGATATTTACCAAAACATGAAGGCGATTAAAGATCATTCGCTTGATATAAATCTAATTCAGATCGACGACGGATATCAGAAATTTGTCGGCGATTGGTTGGATCTGACTCCTCAATTTTCGGGTAAAATGAAAGAGATTGCCGGCAGAATCAGAGACGAAGGTTATACTCCCGGTATATGGCTTGCTCCGTTTATTGCCGACAAAAACTCATATCTTGCGAAAAATTTTCCCAACTATATATTGCGAACAGATTGGGGCAAGCCGATTTTGGGGGGCTACAATCCCGTTTGGCCGGGAAAATTTTACTACGCCCTGGACATTACAAATCCGCGTTTTGAAGAGTACATAAGAGAGGTTGTCTGGACGTTTACCCGCGAGTGGGGGTTCAAATATCTCAAACTTGACTTTTTATACGGCGGATGCATGAGGGGCGGCAATCACAACGACATCGCTTATTCGAGAGCCGAAGCGCTAAAACGCGGCGTTAAAATTATTAAAGAAACGGCCGGACCGGATACTATACTATCCGGTTGCGGAGCGCCTTTATCCTCCTGTATAGGATTGGTAGATGCTATGAGAGTCGGTCCGGATACCGCCGCTTACTGGAAAAAATTAGTCGGAACATTTTTACAAACGGGAGCGATGATTGGAGCTAGAAATTCAATGCGGAATTTCATCGTTAGAAGTTTTATGCATAATAATTTATGGCTTAACGATCCGGACTGTATTATGGTAAGAGAACAAAAAACCAAACTGACTCGTAATGAAAAAACGACGCAAATTAATGCCATAATTCTCTCCGGCGGAACTTTAATTTACAGCGATAACTTTGCCGAATTATCCGAGAAGGACTTTCATCTGATAAAACTAATCGGCAGTATCAGCGACGAGTGCTTTGCCGGCGATTCTATTCCAATCGATATTATGGAGAGAGAACTGCCTGAAATATACTATAATACTGCGGGATATATAGGAATATTTAACTTTTTATCGATAGATCGGGATAAACAGGTTAATTTCTCTAAAATAACTCACAATAACAAAAGAATAACTAAATTAACGGACGTATGGAGTTTGGAAGTCGTAGACGTAACCGACGGAGAACACGTTTTTAAAAAAATGCCGAAACGCTCTTCAAGGCTATTCCGGATTATCGGATAACCCTCGCAAATTTTACGCGTAAAAAAACGGGCGGTAAATTTTACCGTCCGTTCAATTTTATCTTTCAATTTTATCTATGGAGATTTATGGAGATAAAAAAGTATTATTACATCAAATACCAGCAAACGCTGATACCAAATCTAGACTGAGAACCTATTAACAATCCGACGGCGTTTGCGGTATTGCCGTTTGAAATATCCATAAAAACGGCGCGAAATCTTGTTGTAAATTCGTTAAAATCTTTGATAACGTAAGTATAATAAAGCCCTGCCGAGAATCTCCTAAATTTTATGTCTAAACCGATTTTGGCATTAATACCGGGGCTCCACGCAAAATTCCCCGCGCTTTTCACTCCGTATAAAGATCTCCACGTCTCGACTTTGGCAATCTTATCGGGATACCAGCTAAAAGTGAAATTTGCTCCGACAGTAATATAGGGCATCAGCCAAAACGGAGCTCTAAGCCCTAAGTTTAGACCGACGAGCATATCTATCCTACCGCTTGAAGCGTTATCCATCGGCAATATCGTCAAATCCGTCTCCAACATAAATACGCTGGCAAGGAATCTGAGTTGAATAGAATACTCCATCGCCGCAAAAATATTTGCTACCGCCAAGGTTTGCTTTACGTTCTCGGGGACCTCGTCGGCGACCTCCGGACTTAAACCCAACGACGAGTAGTCTTTATTAGCAATCATGCTTATAGACTGAACAAATCCAAAAATATTCGCCGTAGACATATTAATCCCAAGCCCTACTTGAGGTCTAGATTCGTCCGTTTTACTGCTTTTTCCAAACGACAAAGTAGCGGTAGACAGTAAAAAAACCGCCAACAACGCTACAGCTTTTACTTTATTTAATTTTATCATACGCCCTCCAAAAAAATTAGCAAGCTAACTCTAATTGAAATATAACTCTTTTTTTTTATTTTTCAAATTTATTTTATTCTTTTTACTTTTTTAACTATAAATATTATAATAATTAAAAAAAATAAAATTTAACCGCATATATTTATCGACAAAATAAGACAAATAATTTATTTTTTTATATAATTTTCATCGGGATCTAACAATATGAAAAGAATAATAGACGCAAACATAAACAGAGTCTGCGAAGGACTTCGGGTAATTGAGGATATTTGCAGATTTGAACTGTCTCGAAACGAATACGCTAAAGAATTAAAAGCGATAAGGCATTTTATCCGTAAAAAACTTTCGATAAATAATTTGTATCTATCCGTCAGGGACTCTATAAACGACGGCGGTAAGAAATATCAGGAAATCGAAGGGAGTAGAAGCAACGTAGCCGACTTACTAAAAGCAAATTTCTTGAGAGTGGAAGAGGGACTCAGGGTTCTTGAGGAGACTTCAAAAGTCGACGATTTTTTGAGAAAATATATATCGGAGATTAAAAAGTTTAGATTTGATATATACTCTTTAGAAAAAAATCTGCTGTTATCTTTAGAGTCTTCAAAAATCTCATTAAAAAAAGTAGCGCTAATTAAAGCCGAAATTTCCAGCGATTTCGATAAAATTATAAATAATTTGGAGCAGGATCAATATAACGCGATAGAAATTGAACCAATTGATATAAGCAAACTTCATTTACTGAAAATGGCGGAATATTTACAACGATACGCCGTAAGTCGCAATATAACGTTGATATTAAGAAATTCTCTCGATATAAGCCTTACCTTAAATAATAGCGCTATGACGGCGGACTCTTCTTATCTGCCTTTGGAATATATAAAAAAAACGTATAAAGGAAAAGTCGGTTTTTTTACTAAAATTAACGAGTTTGATAATATAAAAGAGAATTTTGATTTTTACGAAATACTTTTGGAGGAGTCGGAAAATCTTAAAGAAGACTTAAATAAAATATTTTCAGGCGACGTCTTAAATAAAGTTTTTATTTTTGATAAAACCGATATTGACGACAAATATTTTCAATTTAATTTAGGTTTTTATCTTTGAATCCTAAAATATTACAATCAATAGGCCGATAAATTTTATTATGATAAAAAAACGTTTTGTAGCGATTATTATATTATGCCTCTCAAATTTTAACGCTTTTTCTTTTGAGGAGGTAGGGGTAGCAAGCTGGTACGGTCCGAATTTCCACGGGAAATTGACCGCCAACGGCGAAAGGTTTAACTCTAACGACTTTACAGCCGCGCATAAAACGCTTCCTTTCAACAGCATAGTCAAGGTAGTATCTTTAGAAAATAGTAAAGAGGTAATAGTAAGAATTAATGATAGAGGTCCTTTTGCTAAAGGAAGAATCATAGATTTGTCAAAATGCGCGGCGGAGAGCTTGGATTTGATCAAAAAAGGAACCGCAAAAGTAAAAATAATACTGCTTGAAAAGGGGGACGCAAAATACCACCGCTATTCTTCGCAAAAATATACGATTCAAGCGGCTTCGTTTGCCAATCCTAGCAACGCAAATAAAATGTTGGCGAAACTAATTGAAAATAACGTTAACGCTAAACTTAAAAAGGTTACCGGCGATCGAACGTATTATAGGATAGTTATGGAAAATTTAAACTATTCCGAACTTCAAAAATACAGGGTTAAACTTCACGTTTTGGGTATTCATAATTATCAAACGCAAAAAATGTAAATATCTTAAGAATTCTAACTTGTTCTCTTTTTCTTTGCTTCGTCGATTTGAGCGATATGCTTTTCAAGGAGCGATCCCCAAACGTCGATCTGTTTCCTGCAATTATCGATCTTATCGACGTCGCCCAAAAGTTGGTTTATCCTTAATAGAGCTTTTTGGCAATCTATCGCTTTTTTCAGATCTTCTATATCTTTTGTGCTTAGCTCAAATTTTTCCCTGTAAGCGTTTGAAGCGTCGATTAACAATTTTTGAACGGTAGCCAGATGAGCTCTTCTATCTTGAAATCCCAATTCTCTCGGATCGTCGAGCTTTTGAAACCTTCTCATATCGAATAAGTTTTTTGCGATCGTTGCGAAACGAGCCGCAACTTCTACAAACGACCACTTCCATTTAGAATTTTCGCCAAAATCGTCCTTTATTCTATCGATGGAAACCCCAATTTTTTTTATAAAGTTTAATCTCTCTTTATCGGAAAAATCTGAAATTCTAGCCAAATTATCGGCATAATCGTTAAAAGGAACGTCTAAATAGTTGGTTACGACCTTTTCAAAATTCATAAGAACTTCGTATATTAATTGTCTCGCCTTTTCTAAATATGCCGTATTTTTTACCCCAAGCATATAAAGGCTTAGTTCGTTCATTGAACAGAAGATAGATATTTGATTTAAGATCGCATTCGCTATTTGAAACCTCATAACCGGTTCTTTCTCTTTATTTTTGACTATTTCAAGAGAAAAATTTTTAATAGTTCCGCTTATTTCGTCTATCTTGGCCTTGTAGAAAGTAATTTTATCTTGAAAATCCTGTCGTTGCTGATCCGTTATTTTTCCCATTGTTTTCCCCAAAGATATATTATAAATTAATATTCGGTATAATACAGGATTTTTTTAAATTTAACTAAAAAAATATTTTTTTTTTGCCGCTATTCAACGTTTTTTAATCTTGACAAATACTTTACTATTCTATATTACTACAATTATTATGAAAAAATTTATTTTTCTAACGCTATTTTTTTATTCGTGCGCATCTTCGTCTTATAAAGAAAAAATTATGAACGACGAAGAGTTCAAAAAAAATGTCTATACAATCTTGATAACTTGCGACTCAGGCAAACGGCAAAAAAGCGCGACGCTTTTTCGAAGCGTTAAAGGCGTAGACGCGGTTATAAACGACTCTTTAAAGAACTACTCGGATATTGATAAAGCGCTTAATTATATCTTATTAATATCCCCAAATTACAAAGGGGACGTCGTTGCGAGGTTGTATATCAATATCTCTTTGCTATATTATTACAAAGGGGATAGAAAAATGTCGGACAAATATTACAGAATTGTCGAAAGAGAGATGATTTTTAGCGATGAAACTATAAGAGTTTTTAGAAAGATTATGAAAATATATCCGGATTATTAAGATTTACTATATTCCGGAAGTTTTACAATAAAAGTCGTACCTAAGCCGACTTTACTTTTGACCTCGATAGTTCCTTTATGATAATCTACAATCGATTTGACGATATTTAGTCCTATGCCAAATCCTGAAAATTTTTTATCCTGAGACTTCATTATTCTGTAATATCTGCTAAAAATATACGGCAAATCTTCCTCTTTGACGCCTATGCCGCCGTCGGCTACGACAATTTTTACAAAGCCGTCTTCGTCGCCTATTGAAACAGACAGACTCCCGTTGTCGACGTTATATTTAACGGCGTTGTCGAGAAGATTGAGAAATAAGTTTCTTATTTGAGTTTGTTCTCCATAAATATATTTGTCTCCGGTTTTCTCAAAAGCGACATTAATCCCTCTCGGTTCCGCCAAAATAGTAATGTTATCGATCAAATCGGAGATGATTTCAGTAACGTTAATAGGGTTTAACTCTGATTGAGATATTCCGCTTTCAAACCTCGATATTAATAGCAGCCCCTCTATCATTTTAGTCAACTTATTTATTTCGACGAGCGCGCTGTTAAAAATTTCTACGTACTCTGTTACTTTACGTTTTCTTTTTAACGCCACTTCTATCTCCCCTTTCATTATAGCGAGCGGCGTTTTTAAATCGTGCGACAGATCTTCGATCAGACGTTTTTGAGCGGTAAATGAATTCTCCAATCTATCGGTCATATCGTTAAAAGTGTTGGCTAATTTCGATACTTCGTCCTTAGAATCCGGCAAATTAATTTTCATTTTAAGATCTTTTGCGTTTATTTTATTCATAGCGTCGATCATTTTATTAATTGGGGATAAAGTAATATTTGTTAAAAATATGCCAAATAGTCCGTTGATAAAAATTATAATCGGTAGTAGAAAAAAGAAAATAATTTTTAAATTAGTCGTCGCATAATGAAGCGTTCTTAAAGAAGCGCCGATTCTTATAATGTAAGTAAAATTCCGGTCTATCGTAACGGGAGTCGATAAAAATCTTAAAGATAAATATTTGCCTTTTTGAGTCTCAAAGTTAAAGTTAAAAATATTTTCGCCCGACTTCATGCTCTCTTTTTCTTTAACGGAAAGAGGCATGATCTCTTTATATCCTTTATGGGAAGCGGCTATCAACTCAAGGTTTGAGTCAAAAATATGCGCTATGATATTGAAATATTTTGGATCTCCAAACTCTACGGACGTCCGGCTTTTTATAAGTTTGTAAAAATATTGATTGATGGTATCGTCCAAAGATTTTGAGTTAATGATCTTGTCGGCCTTGGATTTTTCATTTTCCCAGACAGTTTCTATACTATCCGATAAACTTACGGCGGTAGTTCTTAAAAAACCGTCTATATCGTCATATAATTTTTTCTCCAGATTAATATAAAGGACTACGGCAAATAAGGAGAACAAAGTCGTCGACAGAACCGTAAAGACCGTCATATTTTTGAATCGTATAGATTTGTATAACAACCTCATTCTTTAATGGAATATCCTCTGCTTCTGACGGTATGAATTAATTTCTTATCGTAACCTTTATCTATTTTATTTCTTAGATAGTTGATGTATACGTCGATAACGTTTGTAAACGAATCAAAATTTATTTCCCAAACGTGTTCCGTTATCATAGTTCTGGTAACGATAGATCCTTTATTTCTCATAAGATATTCCAGTAAACTAAACTCTTTCGAAGTTAGAGCTATTTCCTTTCCGCCCCTATAGACTTTATGAGCGAGCAAATCCATATCAAGATCGTGAATTTTTAATCGCGTCGATTCGGAGTTGTTCTTATTTCGTAGAAGCGCTCGAATTCTAGCTAGAAATTCCTCAAAAGCAAACGGCTTGGTTATGTAGTCGTTAGCCCCGAGATCTAATCCGGAGACCTTATCCTGAGTTGAATTTTTTGCCGTAAGTATAAGTATCGGTATATTTTTGCCCTTTTCTCTTAATTCGGCGCAGACGGTCAGTCCGTCTTTTATCGGAAGCATCAAATCCAAAACAATCAAGTCAAAGGAGTGGTTTAAAGCGAGATACAACCCCTCTTCCCCGTCTCCCGCTATATCGACAACGTATCCCTCTTCTTTTAATCCCCTTTTAATAAAATTCGCTATTTTCTCTTCGTCTTCAACAACTAATATACGCATATCCCGTCTCCCTAATATTAAAAAAATAATATTATTTATTAACTATTTATCTAATCAAGTCAATAACGATTCGCTCGTATTAGAATTATTTAACTCTGTTTTAACCGTCGTCTAATAGAAAATATCGTATAAGTAGACAATATTCTTCATAAGTCTTCCTTTCTGTTTTTTTATCTTCTCCGCGTTTTTGAAAAGAAAAATCGCGGAGTTTTGTTTAGACGACGGTAGTCCGGATTTATTTTACAAAAAACAGTTTGACGGGTATCGTCTGATCGGCGATAAACATCTTGTCTTTTTTGTCGATATAACCGGCGTAAAACTTAGTAGTCAAGTAATAAGTAGCCCCTACTTCGCCGCTGATATGAGAATCCTTATCTATAACAATCAACACGTCCGTATTGTCTTCGTCTCCGCTGTTAGTTACCGCCGCGTAATCTCCGTCCTCTCTGCTTAGTTCCCTTTTTTCTGTAATTACTCCGTTCTCTTCAAGTTCGTAAATAAAGTCTCCGTTGTCCGGATAGTATGTATAGTACTCTTTATCATTTTTGTCGTATTCAAATTCAACCGCATAGAAAACTCTGTATTTATAAGAAATGGGATTTTCCAATAGTATATCCACTCTAAGAGAGTTTGCGTCGTAGCAAGAGATTACTCCTCTGATATCGCATTCCGCTACTATAGAAGATTTATTATCGCCAACGGGCTCTTCTTTGGGGGAAATAATCCAATCATCCGGGGAGTATGCATCGTAGACGTCGTCAACCCGAAAAGAGTACCTGCTTGGTAAAAAATTTTTCTGGGCAAACAGCGCAGACGTCGTTATTAACGCTAAAAAAATAATACATACTTTTCTCATCAAAGCCTCCTATAATAATACTATTGTTAGTATAATACTTTTTTAAGGAAAAAAAATAATTAATTAAATAAATTAAAAAAATTTATATTCATTTTTTCAAGCGAGCGCTCGTCGATTTTTTGAGATGGGAAAATGACACATATGGAACAAATATTTTTAATTAGTAAATTAAAAAACAGACGGATTACTCAAACTATAATGTTTTTATTGAAAATATTAAATAAATATTATATTATTTGTTTCTACTAATAGGAGGAGAAAAAATGATAAAAAAATTTGTCGCGCTAATATTTTTAATTATCTTGTTATCCGGTTGTTACGAGGGCTATCTGTCAAAAGACGGCGGCGATCTTGCCCAATATCTCGAACCGTCAAAATTAAAAGAGCTTACGGACGCTCCCGACGAAAATATCTGGATAATAGACGTTCGTCCAACGGCCGTTTATGAAAAAAGCCATATTCCGACGGCAAAGTCGTTTCCGTCTTCGGAAGTTCTTAAAAGATTGAACGAATTGCCGAAAGATAAATCTTTGATAGTTTATTGCGAAACCGGAGGGAGAGCTCAGGCGGTAATAAAAATGCTTGAAAAAGAGGGTTATACAAAAATGATGAACTGGGGAGGCAATACCAGATGGCCTTACGAGTTTGAAAAGCAATAACCGCAAAATACTGCTAGATAATAGTTAAATCCCCGATTTTGTCGTAAGAATATCCGCCTAAACGGTAGATTCTTTTGATAAAATCGGGATTTTTGAGAGATTTGACGAATATATCTAGTTTTTTGTCGGAAACAAATCTCTCCAATGTTAAGAAATCGTATTCTTCCTCAGTTATAGGGATAAAATCCAGTCCGTATATTTTTGACGCCGAATAAACGCCGAGCCCCGCGTCCGCCGTCCGGCTTTTAACCGCCAAAGAAACCGCTATGTGAGTGTTTTCAACCCGATCGTAACCGTTGATTGAGCGGGGATTTATATCGCTCTTTTTAAGCTCAAAATCAAATAGTATTCTGGTTCCCGATCCCATCTGCCTATTGACGTATCGTATATCGGGATTTGTAAGGTCTCTTATCGATTTTATATTCTTGGGATTACCTCTTTCAACTATAATTCCCTGAATTCTTTTTACGCATTTAATTAGCGCCGTTTCCCCTTCCGAAAAATGTTCTTTTATATAATTAATGTTATAACTACCCGACTCCTCGTCTAAAAGGTGAATTCCGGCGAGATGCGCCTCTTTTCTTTTTATCGCCATCAACCCCGCCATACTCCCGATATTTGAGGAGGATACGTACATTTCTCTATTATTTATTCTACATATATCTATAATTTCATCTATCAAAGGGTCGTGGCTTCCGCCGATAATCAACGCGTTGTCGATTTCTTCTTTTTTTCGTAAAAGTTCGACGTCAGTTACCTTTCCCTCGTTGTATCCTTCAAAATTTTGAGGAATGCGAACTATTCCGTCGGTTTTTACCAGAGACGTTACCGCGCCGGCGCCTTTATTAAACGGGAACGCTTTGTATTTGCCGTCTATAAGCCCCACCTTCACTCTAACAAACTCTTCGTACTTTAGAGAAGAGACGATTTTTTTAGTTAATTCGGCTTGGATTATTTCGGGGGCGTCAAATTTCACTCCATTCAGAACCTCGACTATTTTTTTTACAATCAACCTAAAAATTAATATCCCCGAGACCGGATAACCGGGTATGCCTATAACCGGTTTGTTTGCGACGACTCCCAAGACGCACGGCTTGCCCGGTTTGATCGCCAAACCGTGAATAACGACTTTTCCTAATTGAGAAACGACCGACGCCGATAGATCGTCTCTCCCCGCGGACGATCCTCCGATAAGGCAAACTATATCGGAAACGTCGACCGCTTTCATTACGGCTTGTTTAATGTCGTCAAGATTATCTTTGACTATATCGTATCTTATCGGAACGCATCCGTATTCAAGCGCTAGAGCGGAAAAGGTATAGCCGTTGGTTTCAAATATTTCCCCCTCTTTTTTTTCCGCAAACGGAGATACAATTTCGTCTCCCGTCGGTATCAGGGCTATAACCGGACGTTTTAACGCCCAAATCTGAGTTACGCCGCAAGAGAGAGCCGCCCCTATAAATGCGGAGGTTACTCTGCTAAAAGAAGGAAGTATCATCTCCCCTTCGCATATATCTTCGCCAATCTGCCTGACGTTTTGCCATGGAGAAACGGCGTTTAATATTTTTATTTTACCGTCTTCCATATCTACGACGTCTTCTACCATTATAACCGCGTCGTACTCTTTTGGAAGAATGTCGCCGGTATCGACGCGCAAATAATCCGTTTTTTCTAAAATTAGGGGATTAGTTTCGTCGGCGTTGAAAGTAGATTGCGCTTTAACCGCTAATCCGTCCATAGCGCCGGAGTTATAATTAGGATTGGAAATTTTAGCGTAAACGGCTTTTGATAAAATTCTGTTTAAAGACTTTTCGACAGGGATTAGCTCTTCTTTAGGGGCTATACCGTTTTCGATTAAAATTTCCATATATTCGGCGACCGCCGCAGTAAGTTCGGTATTTGAAAGGTATTTATAATTCATATTGATCCTCTTTTTTATCAAAAAAGTTTTTTAATTCTTTCGGGATTGTTTTTTATATCGGCAACCTCTTTCCACCCCGGCGAAAACAGCTCTTTTTTAATATGATCTTTTTTAAACAATCTTGCAACGATCGAAAAAGGGGTAAAAAGAACGTAGAAAAAGATAGTCATTACCGTCGCGGTAAACGCTATCCCAAGGAAACGTCCGATCTTGGATAAAATAAAATGCGTAGGAATAAGCGCTTTATAGTAAACTATCGCCGCCGATATATGAAAACAAGCCAGAATTAGAGGAGTTATTTGAACGATTATATTAAATTTATTTAAACGCGCGACCAAAGATAAAATAATCATTCCGATAGAAAACGATATTCCGAATTTAATTAATTCCTTTTTCCTCTTTAGGTCTAATCTTTTATTAAGGTTTTCTTCCATCTACTCAGATCCTTTATTGGAGTTTGTTCTTCTTTATAAAGTATAAAAGAACCGAGGGCTAAAACGTCTATATTAGTCCCCATAAAGCAGTAATAAGCGTCTACAGGTTTGCAAACTATCGGTTCGCCTCTTACGTTGAACGAAGTGTTGATAATTACCGGACAGCCGCTCTTTTCATAATATCTCTTTATCAGTTTGTAATACAATTTGTTGTCTTTTTCGCTAACCGTTTGCAGACGAGCCGAGTTGTCGACGTGAGTAACCGCCGGAATTACGGATCTTTTTACATTGAGAAGATCCAAACCGCTCTTACCTTCGCAGTCGGATTGGATCAACTTATCTTTTTTGACTTGCGAAGTCAAAAGCATATACGGCGACGCGGTTTTGATTTCAAAATATTCGCCCGCTTTGTCTTCTAATACCGACGGCGCAAACGGTCTAAACGACTCTCTAAATTTTATTTTGAGATTCATAACGCTCTGCATTTCAGACGATCCGGCGTCGCCGATTATCGATCTTGAACCGAGCGCCCGCGGACCAAATTCCATTCTGCCCTGAAACCAGCCGATAACTTTTTGATCTATAATGGCGTCTGAGATCGTATCGACTAATTCCTCTTCAGATAGTTTTCTATATACCGCTCCGCTTTTTTTTAAGAATATTTCGATCTCTTCGTCTGTAAATTCCGGTCCAAGATACGAGCCTTTTTGGAAATCGTTTACGTTGTCCGCGGTCCTGGTATTATCTTGATAGTTGTAATAAAAGTAGAGAGCCGCCCCAAGCGCCCCTCCGGCGTCTCCGGCGGCGGGTTGTATCCAGACATTTTTAAATCCTGATTCAGATAGTATTCTGCCGTTTGCGACGCAATTGAGAGCCACGCCGCCGGCGAGAACGAGATTGTCCATGTCTGAGATGTTTTTGGCTTCAATCGCTATTTTTACAAGTATTTCGTTAAAAAGCTCTTGAATTGAGGCGGCTATATCCATATAAAACTGATCCGGTTTTGCGTCGGCGCTAAGCGGCGGACGGCCAAAAAGCGCGCCGAATCTCCTATTTATCATTTTAAGACCGCCGATATAATCAAAATATTTTTCATTGATAGCGTACGAGCCGTCTTCGTTTATTTTGATCAATTTTTCTTTTATCAAATCGAGATAAACAGGTTTTCCGTAAGGAGCGAGCCCCATAAGTTTGTATTCCCCGGAATTTACCCGAAATCCGCAGTAGTAAGTAAACGCCGAGTAGAGAAGACCCAACGAATTTGGGAAATTTATCTCTTTCAGAATTTTAATTTTGTTTCCGTCGCCTATCCCTATGGTAGTCGTCTGCCACTCTCCGGCGCCGTCGATTGTTACAATAGCGGCTTTGTCGTAGGGCGAAGGAAAAAAAGCGCTCGCCGCGTGCGATTGATGGTGTTCGGTAAAATAGACCTCTTTTTTATAACCAAGCTCTTTTTTAATCTGATCTTCCGTCCAGAGTTTAGATTTTAACCATAGCGGCAGAGCTTTTAGAAAGGAAGCGAGCCCCTTCGGGGCGGTATGTATATACGACGCCAATATTCTATCGAATTTAAGGATCGGCTTATCGTAAAATACAATATGATCTACTTCATTAATGGTAATGCCGGCGACTTTAAGAGCGTAAAGAACGGAGTTTATAGGCAAACTTTCATCGCCCTTTTTTCTTGTAAATCTCTCCTCTTGCGAAGCGGCTATAATCTCGCCGTTTTTTAGCAAAACGCTCGCCGAATCGTGATATAAAGCCGAAATGCCAAGTATATAACCGTCTTTCATAGAATCAAAATAATGAATAAATAAACGGCGCTATCGCTTGAGATTGCGACACAACGACTACCAGCCCAATAAGACCTAAAAATATAATTATAGGAACTAACCACAATTTTTTGTTCTCGGCTACGTATTGAAAAAATTCTTTAACTAATCTCAACTTAGACATCAAACTCTCCGCATTAGTATTAATCTATTACTATTTCATCCAATCCCTCTTCCGGCTCGGGATATTTGGGATCCATATTTTTGAACTCCTCCAAAACTATGGAACTTATAAGATAATTTCTGTATTTTTTATTATTTGCCGGAATGATATACCATGGCGCGTAGTCGGTAGAAGTCTTTTGCAAAACCTCTTCAAACTGGCGCATATACTTATCCCACAGCTTCCTTTCAGCCAGGTCTCCTTTGGCAAATTTCCAATTTTTCTCCGGAACAGTCAAACGCTCTTCAAGACGTTTTTTCTGCTCGTCTTTCGATATATATAAGAAAAACTTCAGAATACGAGTATTATTGTCCCGCAAAAGTTTCTCAAAATTATTAATATGTTTATATCTTTTTTCGCACTCTTTATCGTCTATCCAATCGCGAACTTTAACGACCAATACGTCTTCGTAATGCGATCTGTTAAAAATACCGATCATCCCTTTCGCCGGGGTATTTTTATGAACTCTCCACAAAATATCGTGAGCAAGTTCGACCGACGTCGGAGCTTTAAAAGAGGTAACGAGACACCCTTGAGGGTTGATGGGACCGAATACGTTTCTGATCGTCCCGTCTTTACCGCCGGTGTCCAACGCTTGCAGTACGATCAATAGCGATTGTTTATTTTCGGCGTATAATTTTTCCTGATATTTGATAATCTCTTTAATATTATCTTTCAGCAAATCCTCCAATTCGTCTTTGCTTAATTTTCCGTCGTAATCCGGATCGATTTTGTTAAGATCGATTTTTTCGTTCTCGTCGACTTTAAAACGCTCGTTCATAATATCCCCCGTTTTTTATTGTTATAGTTAATATATTTTAACGACTCAATTTCGTCAAATTTATCATAAAAATCTTTTATAACTCTCCGTTTTTTCCCGGAGTCTTTGAGCCATAGTCTCGTCCGCCCTATGCAAACTGTCGTATATGAATATCGCCTCTTCGTAATAATTTTTAATTTTCTCTTTATCCCACGAAACCGGCGGCGGATTGAGGTTGGATATCCTATCGGACATTTTTACCAGACTTATCTCGCGCGGTTGTTTCAATATTCTTGCGACGCTGTCTTTCATCTGAGCTTCTTTTGGTAAAGAGTAGTCTTTAGTTAACGCCAGTACTCCGTCGGCTATTTCCCCCCCGAAATGTTTTTCAACATCCGAATATTGCGCGTCGGTATCTTCTATAACGTCGTGCAATAGCGCCGTTTGTATAGCGTAATCCTCGTCGAAACCTTTGACGGTCGCAAACAGATTGATAAGTTCCATTGCGACAAGCGAGAGATGAACTATGTATGAAACGTTTTTATCCTTTATTTTTTGATCTTTGTGGCGCTCCGCCGCAAACATTAAAGTTTTCGCGTACAAATCTCGACTCCACATATTTACAGACTCCCCTCTTTTAGCTCCGTACTGTAACTTTCCCCCGTTTTTTCTATTTTGTAAGTATAATATTTTTTTGTTTTTATATCGCTCTCTTTCTCTTTTATTTCGACGCATACGTCAAGTTCAAGCGGTTCGTTTGTTACTATTTTCGTCGATTTATTTGTATAGTCGTATAACGCTCTCCCTTTTTTCCAGCGAAAACTTACTATTTTATTCGGCTTTTCAATTAGCATTTTGCTTATTACCGAATCCCGATCGCCAAATAGAGCTTTTTCGCGCGTCGCGTCGACGGGGTCTTTAGCGCTAATCGAAAACGACGATAAATCGGCGACGGATACGCCGACCATCGAATATTGAAACGCGCCGCCTTTGTATACTATTCTCATTATTCTAAAAGAGACGTTTTGTATTACTAAAACGTCGTCGAGATTATAAAACTCCGTTCCTTCGCATACGACCGTATTTGTCTTAACGGAAACAATCCTTAATCTTGATTTGGTAACGACTATCTCTCCAGATTTATCCGGCTCGTCGATAAAATTTGTCTTCTGATTTTGAAGAATTTCGCTTTGTTGAAATTTTTTTCTCTCCAGCATATCTGAATTTGTTCGGTAAACAACGTCCTTCCATTTCGGTTCGGACTTAATTTGCAGATTAGACAGTTTTTCGTCGTTTTGAACCGTCGGGCTTTTTACTTCAAGGTTGGTTTTTTTATCCTCTTTGACATCTTTATTATCTTTTGATAACGAGCCGGCGACGTTTTTGTTCGTTTTCTGATTCTTCCCGGATAGATTATCGGGAGTTTTGTCGGTTTTTACGGCGGCGCGGCTACCCGATTTTTTACCCGTTCCCGTCGATAAGGCGGTTGAGTTTTTTGAAGAGACGGTCGAGCCTCCGAGCGTCGTCGCGGCTCCGGAAGAAAAACGCCTGCCGTCTCCAAAACCGCCCCCCTTATTTTTACTCGTTCCGCCGGAAAAAATAGAACTTATAAGGGAAGCGATTTTTTTTCGGAGTAAAAACAGTAGTAAAATAAGCAGTAATAATAATATCAATCCAAGAATAATAAAAAAGAGAAGTTTATTATTTTTAAAAAAATCCGCTAGATTTGTAAAAGCAAACCCTTTTATAGTATCGTCGTCGGAAGTAGCGTCTTTAGTTAAAGCGCGCTCGTTCGCGTCTCTTGTATCTATACTACTATCTCTATTAATATCTCTCGCATCGCCGTTATCTCTGTCTTTATCTTTATTCTTATTACCGTCCGAGTCTTTGTCTTCGACAATCAACGCGCTCTTGTTCGGCGCTCCGGGAAATAAAGTCCGCAGATCGAGGTTAATTTTGTTATCTAAATTATCTTTTTGAAAAATAGTCGCGATAAACTTTTTACTTTTCGCTATTTTTTTGGGATTTATCAAAAAACTTATCTTATATCTTACTTCGCTGTTGAAAAATAGCGTCCTGATGGTATTTTCGTCGGGATATTCAAAGTATTTGCCAAAATTTTCGGCAATATCTAAAAGCGGCTTATTGGTTAGTTCGTTAAAATTTATCGAATAGTTAAAATAGAAGAAAGGAATATCTCTGTATTGAGAAATCAACTGCGCCTGCGTAGTTTTGCTTAATATATCTTCGCCGTCCGAAAAAAAGAGCAAATAAATATTTTTTTTATCCGGATATTTCTCTTTGGCTTTTATTAATTCTTCGTTTACCGTTAATATCGAGTCGTAAAGCCGGCTATAATTACCCTCTTTTTGTATCGAATCGATAAGATCGAGCCTGTTTGTAGTATTCTCGGAAAGCTCGCTTACTTTTGTCGTAAAATCGTTTACCTTCCATACGCCGAGAACGTCGGACTTCTTGATATTGTTCATTACAAATTTAACTCTGTTTTTTATAATATCAAAATTGTCGTCCTTTATAGAACCGCTGTTGTCTATCAGCGCTCCGTAAATGGAGTCGTTCGGGATATTCTCAATCTCGAATTTTACCCGTTTTGAATTATTTAGGATAAACCCGATTTTTTCTATAATGTCGTCGGGGTAGTTGTGAAATCTTATAGTACAAATATTGGTCGCCGTATCTATCGTAACGTCGTCTAATTTTAAAGACTCGGAGCTTACAAAAATTGCCGTCGTCAGTAAAAGAGCGCTAAAAAACCATTTCACTATTCTACCTCTTTAAATAAATTTTTATAGTATTCGTCAATCAAATATAGAGCCTCTTCATTGTCGGTAGCGAAATTGCAAAAATAATCGTAAAGCGTCATGCTTTCGACGACCCTACCTTCGGTAAAAATACCGTTTATTACAAATTTTTTATTCCCGTTTTCAAGTATAACGAGATTGGCTTCTTTACCGATCGAAAATCTTTGCGAATTGTTAAGGTTAAGGTCTATAGATTTTTTTGAGACGCCGAGCGTTTTAAACATCCCTTTTGATAACGGAATGTATATATCGTCCTGCACTATGAACAACGTTATATCGGAGATTTTAGCGTCTGATTTAACGTCGGATTCAAAGTTATAATTAACTTTTTTCAGACAATCGGAACGCATATCGTCGAGAGTTTTAATAAAATTATTGAGGCGCTTCACCTCTCTATCAAAATCTTTACCGTCGGAGCGGGACTCAAAAAGATCAAAGAATATCTCGTTATTTGAGACGAGCTTCACGTTTTTGTTGTCGTAAAATATCGTAAAAAAGTGCTTTTTATTTTCTATTTTACTGATATTATCTATATCTTGAGATAATTCTTTGATATAAAGAGCGTTCGTATCGACGCCGACCTCTCTCAATTTAGAGAAAAGTTCTTTTCGAGTTGCGCCGGAACAGATGTATCTGATTTTTCCTTTTTCCATCAAAGAAATATTTTGTTTCTCAAGATTGATATCGACGTTTTTTATATCTCCGACTACTATATACTTGATATGCTTCTGAATATTATCCGGCAAATTTTCAACATTTCCTATTCTTAAAAAAGAGACGTTATCCGCCGAAGATTGTCCCGCGTATATTATATACCGCTTTTCGCCTATCGGAAATATTCTTTTGTCCATATTTAACTCCATTAATAAAATAGTCGCAACTCTCGGCTCGACGCAATAACCGAACCGAAATTATAAGTTTTTCAATAATAATCCTTAATAATCCTTGATTAATCCCGTATAATATAATAATTATAAATTAGCCGCTATAAGCGCTAGCAAATATTATAACAAATTTAAAAAATATTTAAAGCAAATATTTGATAATATGCAATATTATTTTTAAGTTGCGACGGGAGCTCCTAATGCTTAAATATATTCTAAAACGACTTCTTTTGATGATACCCACTTTGATAGGTATAAGTATCGTTTGTTTTTTTATTACCCGCATATTGCCGGGAGGTCCGATCGAGCAGGCGATAGCGCAGATGACTACCAAAGGGGACGCCGGCTTGACTAAAAGAATAAATGAAAAAGAGATCGAGCGGTTAAAAAAAATATACGGATTTGACAAGCCGGCTTATATTCAATATTTCGTCTGGATGAAAAATATTTTAAGAGGAGATTTTGGAGAGTCTTTCAGAACTCACAAGCCCGTTTTGACCGAAATTGGCGAAAAGATTCCAATTTCGCTTATTTTTGGGCTAACCGGCTTTTTTCTATCGTATATCGTCTGTATTCCTCTCGGCGTAAAGAAAGCCCTATCTCATAATACGGCGTTTGATACCGCTTCCAGCATAGCCGTTTACGCCGGCTACTCCATACCCGGTTTTGCTCTGGGGGTATTACTGTTGGTTTTGCTTGGCGGCGGATCGTTTCTCAATCTTTTTCCGCTGACGGGAGTCGTTTCAAACAATTTTGAAAATTTATCGTTTTTAGGAAAAATATTCGACGTTGTTCATCACATGGTCTTGCCGGTATTTTGTTATACAATCGGCGGTTTTGCCGTCTTAACGAGTCTGATGAAAAACTCGCTGATGGACGAGCTAAACAAGGACTACGTCAGGGCGGCGCTTGCCAAAGGGGTTCCTTACAAAAAAGTCATATTCCGCCACGCTCTTCGCAACGCTCTTATCCCTATTGCGACCGGGATAGGGGGGTTATTTGGAGCGTTCTTCGCGGGATCGATACTAATCGAGAAAGTCTTTACTATACCCGGAATGGGACTGCTCGGTTTTGAATCGGTAGTTCAACGCAACTATCCCGTAGTTCTCGGACTGATTATAATACAGTCTTTATTCAACCTGTTAGGGAGAATATTATCGGACTTTGCTCTCGTAGTCGTCGACCCGCGAATAACTTTTGATTAAAAATGCTTCTGGAGTAATCCGACAAGTCTCTCTTTTGGAGCCGCCCCGACGGTTTGCTCGACAATCTGCCCGTTTTTAAATATTATAACCGTAGGAATACTCATAATGTTGTATTTCGCCGAAATACTTCTATTGTCGTCGACGTTAAGTTTACATATTTTGGCTTTATCCGAATATTCGTTAGCTATCTCCTCGATTATCGGTCCTAACATCCTGCAAGGACCGCACCATGCCGCCCAAAAATCTACCAATACGGGTTTAGTCGATTTCAACACCTCGTTTTCAAAATTATCGTCCGTTAAAATTATTTCCTTTGACACTGTTATCCTCCTAAATAAATATATATGAATATAGACATAAAATCAAAAAAAGGCAAGTAAAATGTTTAAAAATTTATATATTAATTACAATACTTGCTCCAAGTTTAATCCGCGGATTAAACTTGGAGGTATTTTCAGGGAAGAATATCCCCGAATCTACCGAAAGCGTAAAAGAAGGCGCGACGTTGACGATAAAACCAAAATCCGCTTCTGCTCCGACAAGATACGAAGCGCCTTTAAAATCTGGATCGCTGATCTCTCCCGACGGGAAAAATTTAAAAGTTTGATAACCGGCAAGATATATGGTAAATTTAGCAATCAAATTATCTACGGGGGTTACGAGATATTTTAGAGAAACCGAATGAATATTTGACAATATAGGCGATAAAACAAATCCTCCGTCGAATTTACCGTAATAGTAAAATTTGTTGGAGGTTTGATTGTAGTCGTCGCTCCAAAAAGCTATAGAGGAGTCTTTATCGCCGTATCCGAAAGAGTAGCTCAGAATAAAGGTGGAATATTTACCGTTAACGAACGTATATCTCAACTGCGAAGTAAACGCAAAACTCATTAAGGTATCGACGGTAGAATGCGCTATATCCTGACTAGCGCCGAACATTCCGGAAATATGCGCCGCGTAATAGAAATTTTCTATTATTCTTCCTTCGAGGTTGAGCCCCATGTGGAACGTACTGATAGCGTTTTTATTGTTGTTATATTTATCGATCGGCGCGCTCGAAACGTCTATTTGTCCCAGTAAATATGGATTAATATGTTGAGCGGCGACGTTTATATCAAAGTCCGTCGCTATAAATACCCTTCTCGCCTGAATTTCGTTAACCGCCATATTGAATTTCGGCGTAAGCAGATTGGTATTTTCGACAAAAGTTCTGTCGAATTCCGATATTCCGTAAGGATTAAACCATGGATGAAACAGCCCCAATAATCCGGTATAGCCGATAAAAGTTTTAAAATTAAGAAAAGGAACTTCAATATTCAGCTCCAGAGCGTCCAGCGGTCCGCTAAAGATAAGAGCCGACTTCAGACTAAAATAAGTTCTTCCGATAACGACGCTTCCTATTGGGTAACGCCATTTTATATAGAGCTCCTCTACGTTAAACATCGGAACTATGCTCTCTTTTTCAAATTTAAACAGCCCTCGTAGTCTAAAATGCAGATACGATTCTTTGAAAAAAGTTATTCTTCCCCAAAATTCCCCTTCAAAATTGGCTATCCACATATTATCCGGAACCGGTTTGAAGCCGCCGTTATTTGGAACGATTTCAAAAAAACTTAAGTTTTTACCGAAAGCTACTCTTGAACGGGAGGTCAGCTCTCCGCCCGCGTCGAAGATAACGGTATGTTTCCTTAAATTTTCTACAATTTTATAATCTTCGTCGAATATATTTTTAACTTTCATAGCGTTGTAATCGCCGCTATTGTCGATACCGTATGAAAATACCGCTAAAATTATAGTTGCAAACGCTAAAAAATAAATCCGCATTACTTATCCTAATCTACTTTAATCTCTTTGATTTCGGGCTCTTCTTTTCTCTTTTCCTCTTTTAACTCTCTGACTTTCTTCTTTTTTTCCGGTTTTTTCTTGATTTTTTTATCTTTTTCGGCTTTTCTCTGTTCGTCAAGTTCTTTATAAATGGTTTTCCTCCATTTGGGATATATGTCGTATTCGTCTTTGATATAAATAAAAGCTTCGTCTCTCGGCTTGATATTTTTGGCTCTGACATAGTAATCGACGTAGGAGAAGGAGTCGAGCAGTTCGAGTCCGGTAAACGAGTCGTCGGGACCTCTCCCTTTTTCTATCAATCCCAATCCCACGCAGAGGTTGTAAGAGTATTTTCTTGAAGGCCGCCCTTTCATACTCTTGACGCCGTTCAGGTTATAGACGCCGCATATCCAGTAAGCGAACTCTTTTCTTGTAACGACCGGATTGACTTCGTTATCTTTTATCGGAATCGTTACCTTAAACAACTTTTTCGACGCCGCCCAGACGACGTTGTCGAGAAATTTATCGTTATCGTCCATCTCGTTATAGAGGAGTCTGACCAGCGTTATGGCGTCGTTGAAAGTCGCGATTTTTTTTGCCGACAACTCTCTAAAAAAATCGTTTTGAGAAGAATTTATTTGAATCGTCGCCATAATCAGCAATAAAAAAATTTTCAGTTTCATAACGATAAATCTCTTTTAAAACAACAAAATTATCATTTTATTATCGACGCGCTACCACAAATATTTTTAATTATTATAACGTAAATAATAGCGCATTTTTAAAATATATACCAATCTAAGCGCTTTTTTTAAAATCCTATTTTCATATAAATAATAAATTCAAATCCGGACTCGTCGTAATACTTCATCAACTGGTAATGTTGAAAATAGATAATATTGTTAAACAATACTCCAAGACCGAATCTTTCCCGCCAGTTCCAATCTATTCCGCCGTTTAACAGGTAAACGTTTTCCATATCCGCGCCGGCGGTATCAACTCTTATAAACTGGCCGATAAAGTCCAAAAAGAAAGTTAGCCCTATTTTCGGCGCGCCCCATTTGATATGCGCTTTTATCAAATCCGCAGGGACAAAATAGTTTCGTTCGAGAAAACTATGTTTCCACTCCGCCGTAATTTCCAGATACTGCTTAACGTTAAAAGTTATTCCCACAGCAAGATTAAGATCCAATATCTCTCTTTTTTGCATAGTATAAAGAGCTTCTTCGGGCGACGCCAACGCCCAATCCAGACCGTACATATTATACGCGATTTCGAGATCGGTATATCCGCTAAACCAGCCGGTTAGCGATCCTTTTAAGCCGGTTTTGCCGAACCACTTATATCCGGGCGTCGCCGAGTTGGGAAATACCGTATAATCGTTGTTTTTAAACCAGTACTGATCCGGCTTGCCGATAAGCGACGCGCCCCCCTCGATATAGCAGTGAAAATAATCGTAAAAACTGTATCCGAATTTAGCGTAAGGAAGTATATACCAAAAGAATTCGTAGCCGCGAAAACTTCCTAAGAATTCCGCCGACGCCTTGATCAGAAAAGACTCTTTCAACATAGTCGAATAACTGATGCCCGTTTTTATATTATTGAAAAAATAGTTTGAATACGCGCCGGTAAATCCGCCGCTTGTCCCGTTAGTTTTTGATTCGAGGTAGTTGAAGTCGTAACCGATACGCGCCGTTATATAGTGATTGTTAGAAAATACTTGAGAATAAGCAAGATCCGTCTGCAATAAATATCCTATATCCGATCTGGATATCGAAGAATTCGTTTTTCCGAAGGCGTTTAGAAACATCAACGAGTTGAATACCCTGAAAGTCAGATCGTTTTGGTAATCAAATTTTAAAGAGGGACCCAAGTCGATATTTAAAAGCCGTTTTTTTAGATTTTTATATATACTTTGATCTTGAAGATCGTAAGATTTTTCAAAATATCCCAACTCCGTTCCTAAATTAAACTTTTTGTAGTTATATAGAAGTTCCGCTCTGAAGTCGTCCATAGACATAGAGTTTTTGATATCGTTTCTTTCTATCCAGAAATTCTCTTTCGCCTCTCTCAGATAGTGAATCGATACGATAGGGTTGATCTCTTTTATAAAAATTGAAAAGTCGGCGAGAAGATTGTTGTTAAGTCCGTAGCCGAAAAGAATGATCGCGTCTATCGGTTTGATTTTATCGGGCGCCTCGACGCGTTCGGGAAGAGTCGCTTCCAGATCTATCTTTATAATATCGCTAAATTCCGGTTTGGTTATCGCCTCAAATTTGATTTCGGGCAGTTTTGTATCTTTTATAAGAATATCGAGAGTCAACTGCCTTTTGTCTTCTATCTCGATATCGATTTTGGGTAAAAGTATATCGGGCGAGTCGTCGTTCTGAGCATTAACGAAATATACAAGTAAAATCAAAAATATTATAATAAAATTCTTTTTCATTTCAGTATCCTCTTTTCAATTTCTATTCCTTTTAACGTCCACTCGCTACCGGCAAAATCTTTCTTCAATTTATCGACTAAAGTTTGAGTCAGTTTGGGTTTGTCGAGTTTAAAATAGCAGTAAGCGGCTTTGTAAAGCGCCTCTCCGGCGGCGTCCGCGTCGGGAACAAAAGCGGTCGCGGTTTTGAGATAAATACGCGCCGCCTCTTCGTAGGCGTTCTTATCAAGCTCTATATTTCCGAGAATATTGTTCGCTCTGGCGCCAAGCCGCTCTTTATCCTTGTCGGTTATATCCTTAAAAATAGCCGCGGCGCGCTCTTTTTCGCCTCTGTTGTAGTAGAAAAGAGCGAGAGCGTACAGATCCTCTATTTTACCGGATTTTGATTTTAATACAAGCTCCGCCTCCTCTTTGGATAAGCCGCTCTCGATCAGTTTTATTTCGTCGAGACGGTTTATATATTTCTGAATCTTGTCGGGAGATTTTTCCGCGACCAAAATTCTATTGATAGTCTCTTTCTCTTTTACAAGATCGCCGGTTCTGTTATAGATTGTTTGCTGAAGCAGAAGAGCGTCTAAAAAGAAATTTGAATTTTTATATCCATCGATGAGAATATTCAGATACTCAAGCGAAGATATATCGTCTTTTATCTGATACGCCGAATAACCCGCCCAGTAATAAATAATATCCAAATTTTCCCTATCTTTAGTTTTTTTTAGATAAAAACTATAATTTGAGAACGCTTCCGAATATCTGTTTAGAGACATAAAGGTCTCGGCTTGTATCAACAGGGATTTGTAATAGAAAGTAGAGTCGGGATTCATACTGTAAAGGGCGTTGATGAGCGCGTTGGTTTCGTTAATATTTTTAACCGATAGGTTGTATTTTATCAATTCAAACGCCGCGCTCTCCTTATACGGCGAATCGGGAAACTCCTTGTAGATTTTATTGTAAACTTCGAGAGATTTATCGGTTTTCTTCAGATTTTCATAACATTTCCCCATCTGAAAATAAGCTTTGACGCCGATCTCGTCCGGATAAAACGATTTGTATATATTCTCGAACTTTTGGGCGGCGGCTTGGAAGTCTTTATTTGAAAAATAACTCCACGCCTCCATCAAAAACGAATCTTTTTTTAAAGCCGGCTCTATATCAAGCAGACTCGCCGTCCCAAAATTCTTTGCCGAGTCGAGAAAATTAGACGTTTTATAGTATAACCAGCCGACGTAGTAAAACGATTTATTTAAGATTTTTTGAATTTCGGTATCCGCCGTATCAAAACCGACCGCGTTTTGTATTTTTTTTAGCGTTTCTATTCCCTTTTTGTAATCTTTCAACTGCATATAGGAAAGTCCCGCAATATAATCGGATTTGACCGAAAGAGCCTTATCTTCGGCGCTCTTCGAATCTTTTGAATAGGTCTTGATAATGTCGTAATATTTGACGGCGTTTTCATAATCGCGATTATTAAAATAAAGAGCCGCTATCTCGTAAGCCGTTTGAGGTTTGTCCGTATAGGGCGTTTGCGTAAAAACATCCGTCAAAGTAGATAGAGCTTCGTTGTATTTTCCCTGTTTGATATAGTTGTTTGATTTGATTTTAGCTATAATCTGAAAAAAAGCGTTTTTATTTTTTATTTTTTCGATTGATTTAAGAGATTCTGAGTGTTTTCCTTCTAAAAACTCAATTTTTGCTCTATATATAAGATATTTATCTGCGTCCGCGCTATTCAATATTTTATCTTCATATTTATCTATAAGTTTTTTGGCTTCGATAATTTTGTTTTCCGATAAGTATATCTCGAGCAGTTTGAGAAAGGATTCGTTAAAAAAATTTCCGCCGTTATTAATAATTTCAAAATGCGTCGAGATCGCCTTGTCCGTTTCATTTATTTTATTATAACTCTCCGCCAAATAGTAATAAGAAGATATTTTCAAATCGTTCAATCTCTTAACTTCCGGCTTATTATTTTTTTGAAGCGCTATATTTTTATCAATAGAGTCGATCGTCTGCCTAAAAAAAACTATGCTATCGGCGAAATTATCTTTATTGTATTCGGATATACCCATCGACAAAGTCGAATCGATATTATATTTAGAGAGAGGATATTCGGCGCTTAAACGTATGAGATACTCTTTGGATTCTTTGGAGTTTCCCAGTTTCTCCTCTATTTGCGAAAGGCGTAGGAGAGCTATATCGGACGACAAACTCCCTTTTGAGTAGGAATCGATTTTTTTTAACAATATTTTAGCGGAGTCGTAGTCCTTAGCGTTTAACTTATTTTCGGCGGCATAAAGCCAAAATCTGTCTCTATATTTGAAATTCTCCCCGGTTTTGCCGAGTTTTACGATCCATTCGTTCAACAACTTGTCGGCTTCGTCAATTTTTCCGTTTTTCATTAGGACGTAAGCATAAAGAACCGACGCTTCTTCAAATTTATCCGATTTTTTATATTTTTCTATTATCGTTTTAAGCCCTTTTTCTGCTTCTGCGTATTTTTCCAGCTCTATCTGCGAGTTTGCCGCGGCAAAATAGGCTCTTTCCGTAAGATCGGTTCGGGGATAGAGAGAGACGTATTTCAAAAACGCCTCTTCCGCGTCTTCCCACTCTTTAAGATTTTGGTAAATCAAGCCTATCCAAAAACAGGCGACGGGGGCGTATGAAGAAATTCGGAATTTAGAGATAAGCGCGTTAAAATTGTTTAACGCCATTTTGTAGTTTTCCGTATAGTAGTAGGAAAGACTGAGGTAATAATACGCTTTCGGTTTATCGGCGTTCTCGTTCGCAGTTTGTATAAATTTCTTCAAATTATTTATGGCAAAGGTATACTGCCCTTTTTTATAATCGCCGATTCCGGCGTCGAGCAACGAACTGACCTCCGATAAAGAATTTACATTAGATAAACTAAAAAATATGCATATAACCAAAGCTATCTTTTTCACAAAAACCGCCTTTTATAACAAATTTATACTATAATCTAGATTTATTATACAAAATATTCAATTATTTTTAATATTTATTACACATATTTTGACATTTATTACGACTTCAACGCCGCGTTAAAGACGGTTAAAGATGAAACTATTTTTCTCCGACCGTAGCCGACAACTTTTTTAAGAGATCCGTTTTGCCGACCTTTTTGAGGACCGAATAAAACTGAAATTTACTCCGGTCGACTAACAGAGAAAGCGCGATATTATTTTTCTGCCTATCCGCTTGCGCTTTGGAAAGTTTGTCGTATTTTGTGAGAACGTAAAAAGTCTCAATGTCGGGAACTTTTTTTATCCAGTCGTTGATAATATGATCGTCCCGATTCGGCTCTCTCCTTATGTCCAAAAGAAAAAAAATCGCTTTTATACTCCTCTGTTTTGAGAGGTACTCCTCGATAAGCCCCGCCCAATTTTTTTTCTCGCTTTTTGATACTTTAGCGTAGCCGTAGCCGGGGAGATCGACAAAGTAAAAAGAGTTATTAATTGTAAAATAATTAATAAGTCTGGTTTTGCCTGGGACGTTCGATGCAAAAGCAATCTTTCTTCCGCACAGATCGTTTATCAAACTGGATTTGCCTACGTTGCTTCTCCCCAGAAAAACGTATTCGTCCATAGAACTGTTAGAAATATCTGAAAATTTTGAGTAACTTCTATAAAAATCTGCGGAGCTTATTTTTAACAATATCTTACCTCGCAAAAAAAGGCAAACTTCATACGGCGGTATCGGCAAACAATCCGCGCCGTTAAATTTACAAAAGAGAGTAATATAAATTTTAATATTTATCAACCTCTATTTAAAATTCAATAGCGCCCGCCGGTTTTTTGGGGATTTGCCGGCGTCACATATGATGCTAAGGTAAAAGTGTTGATTAAATCTGCTAAAGCGGTTATAATTGAACCAAGTTTGGTTAAGTACGATGAAAGATTGTTAGGACGCATGAGCTTCGAGCTCGTACATATGATTAATATATTTAATCAACGGTCAATCTTACATCGAAAGCGACATCATAGGCTTCGAGCCTGTATAGATGGATGATGTTTAGTCGCAATAGCAGATCTTAATCAAACATTTTATAAGGAGGCGCGATGACAATTATTAAGTAAGTATAAATTGACCTTTAGCTGTTTTACTATAGTATGTAGAAATAAAGCAGGTTAATTTTATTTTTAAAGAGTTTAGTTTATTCAAAAAACAAAGATTATCGTTGACTTTTACCATAGATGTGTCAATTTTCTCTTCTACTACCAACAAACCGTTGGGGGTAAAAATATTAATTTAGTTTTTGATTGATTTTTTTTGAAGGTTATTGTAATTTACAGGATGTTAAAGTAGTATATGAGGTGGAAGTTTTGAGAAAAAATGTTGTCGTTATAAATAAAGAGAGATGCAAATCATGCTCGCTATGTATTCCCGAATGTAGCCGGGGAATAATTAAAATTAGCCCGGAAATAAACAAAATGGGCTACCATCCTATTTATATTGAAGATATGAGTAAATGTATAGGTTGTACGTTGTGCGCGATAATATGCCCCGATTCGGTTATAGAAGTTTATAGGGAAGAGGATTGAAATGAAAGATAAAGTATTGATGAAAGGTAACGAAGCGTTAGCTGAGGCGGCGATAAGAGGGGGATGCAGATACTATTTCGGTTACCCTATTACCCCTCAGAACGAGGTTCCGGCGTATATGTCGAAGCGGCTTCCCGAAGTCGGCGGGGTATTTATTCAGGCTGAGAGCGAAACGGCTTCAATTAATATGGTTTACGGGGCGTGCGCTTCCGGAGCCAGGGCTATGACGTCGTCGTCTTCCCCGGGTATATCATTAATGCAGGAGGGGATCTCGTATATCGCCGGTTCGGAAGTTCCCGCGGTTATTATAAACGTTATGAGGGGAGGTCCCGGTCTTGGAAACATATCCCCTTCGCAGGCGGATTATTTGCAATCGGTAAAGGGGGGCGGTCACGGCGATTACAATGTAATAATATTTGCGCCGTCGACGGTTCAGGAACTTGCGGATTATGCTTACGATTCGTTCGACGTTGCGTTCAAATACAGGAATCCCGTTATGATTTTGGCGGACGGCGTATTGGGACAGATATCCGAAGGGGTAATTCTTCCGGAATTTAAAGAGATAAAAGACGCGCCGGAGTGGGCTTTGGGCAAAGGAAAGGAGAGAAATATTATTAGGTCGCTTTTTTTGAATCCTGAAGATAGATTGACAACGCACAATATACATCTGCAAGAGAAGTACAGGCGGATTGAAAAAGAGATTCAATATTTTGAAGAGTACAAATGCGAAGACGCCGAATATCTGATCGTCGCTTATGGAACTACTTCCAGAATTTGCAAATCGGCGATTGATAATATGAGAAATAACGGAATTAAGATCGGACTTTTCAGACCCATCTCGTTATGGCCGTTTCCTTACGCAAAGCTTAAAGAAAACGCCGCGTCTAAAGAGACTCTGTTTGTCGTAGAGATGGCTTATAACCAACTGGAGCAAGACGTTCGGATTGGCGTTGAGGGCGCCGCTCCCATAGAAAGGCTAAACAAACTGGGCGGTTCGGTATTTAACGAAGAGGAGATAGTTGATTTTATTTCAAATTCTATAACTTTAAAGGGAAATAAGTATGTCGGATAAAAAATATTTATATAAAAAGACCGCCGTTTTGACAGACAAATCGTCTCATTATTGTCCGGGGTGTTCGCACGGCTTAGTTCATAAAATGCTTGCGGAGATTATTGAGGAGTTTGGTATTCAAAAAAAGACGATTTTTGTCGCTCCGGTAGGTTGCGCCGTGCTGTTGTACGATTATATAGATTGCGATACGTTGGAGGCGGCGCATGGCAGAGCTCCGGCGTCTGCGACGGGAATAAAAAGAAGCAATCCGGATAATGTCGTAATCGCTTATCAGGGGGACGGCGATCTTTTGGCTATCGGAATGGCCGAGACCATACATGCCGCTAACAGAGGCGAGAATATTACGGTAATATTTATAAATAACGCTATATACGGGATGACCGGCGGGCAGATGGCTCCGACGACTCTGGTAGGGCAAAAAACTTTAACTACGCCTCTTGGGAGGAATCCGTCAAACGAAGGTTATCCTATAGGCGCTTGCGAATTGTTAAATACTCTGACGGCTCCGTATTTTATAGAGAGATGTAAGGTAAACAGTTCGAAAACCGCCATATATACGAAGAAAGTTTTAAAAAAAGCCATAACAAATCAGATGAATAATAAAGGGTATTCGTTTGTGGAAATTTTGTCGAATTGCAATACTAATTGGGGCATGACTCCGTTGGACGCGAATAAATGGATAGACGAAAACGTTGAGAAGATATTTCCCGTTAAGAATTTCAGAGACGGCGACGCAAAATAATAATTATCAGAGGAGCATTGATGTTAAATAAAATAGTACTAGCCGGATTTGGCGGTCAAGGCATTATTGTTGCCGGCAAACTTTTGGCTATATCTGCGATGAATGAAAAAAAGGAGACGACGCATTATCCTTCGTATGGAGCGGAGATGAGAGGCGGGACTTGCTCTTGCTCCGTAGTAGTTGGAGACAATCTTATTGCGTCTCCTATCATAAAAAATCCCGATATTGCCTTGATATTTAATAAACCGTCTAAAGAAAAATACGAACCTCTTATGAGACATGGCGGAATCATGATTTTAAATAAATCTTTAATTGAAGATACAAATTTGAGAGGAGATATAAAAAAATATTTGATCAAAGCGTCCGAAATTGCCGAACAACTTGGAAGCGTTAAATCGACAAATATGGTCATGCTTGGGGCTTTTGTCAAGGCTACTTCGATAATCAAACTTGACGCTATTATTAATTCATTGACCATAGCTTTTCCAAACGCTAAAGAGAAGGCTATAGAGTTAAATATTAGAGCTCTTGAAGCGGGATATAATAATTTGGAGTGAGAAAATGGGAAAATCAGTTGCGCAAAAAATCTTAGAAATTCATATAGTCGAAGGGGAGTATAAATACGGCTCTGAAATAGGAATCAAAATCGATCAAACCTTGACTCAAGACGCTACGGGAACTCTCGCATATCTTCAATTTGAGGCGATGAACGTTCCAAAAGTACAGACTGAAATATCGGTAAGTTACGTCGACCACAACACTTTACAGACGGATAATAGGAATATGGACGATCATCTTTATCTTCAATCGGTAGCTTCCAAATACGGCATATACTATTCGAGACCCGGCAACGGAATTTGTCATCAAGTACATCTTGAAAGATTTGCCAGACCCGGTTATACTCTTTTAGGATCCGACTCGCATACTCCGACTTCTGGGGGGATCGGAATGATAGCGATCGGCTCTGGCGGACTAGACGTAGCTTGCGCTATGGCGGGCGAGCCGTTTTTCTTGAAAGTTCCAAAAGTTATTAATATAAAATTAACGGGCAAACTCAAACCGTGGGCGTCGGCAAAAGATATAATTTTACGCATATTAAAGATCAAAAGCGTAAAAGGCGGCGTCGGCGCTATAATAGAATATTCGGGCGACGGACTTAAAAATCTATCCGTTCCTGAAAGAGCCGTTATTACTAATATGGGCGCCGAACTCGGGGCTACGACTTCAATTTTTCCCTCCGACGAGATAACGCTGGATTTTATGAAAAGACAGGGAAGAGAACATCAATTTGTAGAGATAAAGGCGGACGAAGACGCGATATACGACGAAACGATAGAAATCGACTTATCCTCTATCGTAACTTACGCGGCGGCTCCACACTCGCCCGATAACGTAAAAAAAATCTCGGATTTAAGCGCTGTCAAAGTAAATCAGGTTTCGATAGGAAGTTGCACAAATTCAAGTTATAGGGACTTATGGATCGTCGGAAAAATCCTCGAAGGGAAAGTTATAGCAAAAAACGTCTCTCTGACTATATCCCCCGGATCAAAACAGGTTTTTTCTATGATATCGAGAGACGGAACGCTAACTAGACTAATAGACGCCGGAGCGAGAATATTGGAATGCGCTTGCGGACCCTGCATAGGAATGGGTCAATCTCCAAACAGCGCCGGAGTATCTCTTAGGACTTTCAACAGGAATTTTGAAGGACGAAGCGGAACTAAAGACGCCGAAATATATCTCGTCAGTCCCGAAGTAGCGGCGATATCGGCGCTTAACGGGTTCATATCGGATCCGATGGAACATCTGGGAATTATGCCGGAATTTAAGTTCCCCGACGAATTTGTTATCGACGACAGGTTTATTATACCGCCCGCTATCGAGCCGGACAAAGTCCAAATTATCCGGGGACCGGGTATCAAACCTCTTCCCGAACAGAAACCTTTACCGGATTCGATCGAGGCAAAAGTTATAATAAAAGTCGGGGACAATATTACGACGGATCATATACTTCCGGCCGGAGCAAAAGTATTGCCGTATAGGTCTGATATACCAAAGATAAGCGAGTTCGCATTCGGCTCTATAGACCCCGAATTTTACAAAAAAGCGTTGAAAGAAAAGACGGGCGTTATAGTCGGGGGAGAAAATTACGGTCAAGGTTCGTCGAGAGAGCACGCCGCTCTTGCGCCCAAATATCTCGGCATAGCCGTCGTAATTGCGAAATCCTTTGCTAGAATTCATAAAGCGAATTTGATCAACTTCGGCATAGTTCCTATGACTTTTGAAAATCCCGGCGACTACGACTCTATCAAAGAGACCGACCTTGTAAAGATATCTTCAATCAAAAGCGATATTCAAGGGTCTAAGAAATGCGAAGCGTATATAAACGATAAGAAAATTATTTTAAACGTCGATCTTTCAGAAAGAGATATACAAATACTCCTGGACGGCGGAACGCTTGCAAATATAAAAAATAAATTTAGCAAGAAATCATAAAGATAGTCGAAGGATAAATGGGGGGCTAGGGCGGGCGCTTTTGATCGTCCTGAACCAAGCCGAAGGACGACGCATATGATGTTCAAGGAGGGAATTGACACATATGCGCCGCGCTACGCCTTGATGAAAAAATTGACACATATGTAACAAATATTTTTTATTCCCCAAAAAAACCGACGGATTACGTCTGTTTTTTACTTTTTTATTGAATAAATAATATGTTTTTGTTAGTATATAACAGTTTATGTAAAATGGTAAAAATATTTTAAAAGATGAGATTATAAGTATAATAAAGGAGTCGTTATGCTCGCAAAAAACCTTTTCAATGTAATCTCCAAGATAAAGGCGCAATTGGAGCGCAATTTATGAGTAAAATTAAAATTTATCTGGATAATTGCTGTTTTAACAGACCTTACGACGACCAGAAACAACATAAAATTTTTCTTGAAACGGAAGCTAAACTTTTTATACAGCAGAGAATTAAAAATGGGGAATTTGACCTTATCTGGAGTTTTATTCTTGATTATGAAAATTCTGCAAATCCTGATATTGAAGCAAAAAAAGCTATTCAATTATGGGAAAATATTGCAATTAAATCAATTTTATTGTCTCCTGAATTACAAAGTAATGCAAAAATTTTCAATAATAAAGGTTTTGGAATAAAAGATTCGCTACATATAGCCTGCGCTATCGAATCAGGAGCAAAATATTTTTTAACAACTGATAAGGGAATATTGAATAAAAAACATTTTATCAGTAAAATAACAATATTAAATCCTGTGGATTTTATAGGATTGGAGGAAAACTTATGAAAACAGATGCAATAATAAAACAAGTTGCTTTTAAGGCAATATTTGAAAAACTTGATATTGTTGAAGCTGAAAGGTTTATAGCATTGATCAAAAGGGATAATTTTGATTATACAGAGTGGAGAAAAAATTTATGGGAAGATTTAACTATTGAAGAGTTGTCTAAAAATGCGATGGATTATTGCGATAAAAGGCAGGGATCCTGTTAGTTTTTTAGGGAATAAAAAAATAATTTACTAATTTAAAATATTTGTTTCATATGCGCCGCGCTACGCCTTGATGAAAAAATTGACACATATGCGTCAAATTTCCAAAAAACCGACGGCGCGAGCAAAAGGGATAATTAATTTGATTTTCAATAAAAAAGGATTATAATGTATGATAATAAAAATAAAATTCGAGGGAGAAAAGGAATTCTTTATATCTATGAAAAAACTTGGGACGGTTATTTTTGCGTTATTTGTTAACGCTATAGTTTATTCTCAAAGTATTCCTTTAATTCTTGTCGAAAAATCCGGTATTGTAGATATAAAAACTCCCGACGATAAACTTGTCCCTTTAGATTTGAAGATAAACGATGAAATCCCGTCGGGAGTCGAAATTTTTACCGGAATTCATTCGCAAATATCGATAAGAATAGGAGAGTCGAGTTATATAACCGCAAATCAGCTTACTCGTTTGGTTTTTGATCCCGTAATTTCTAAGGACGGCTTAAATAGAATCGGGGCGTATCTTTTTGACGGATATGTCGTCGTTTTATCAAAAAGAGAAGGGAAAACAAAAAATAGGATTCTCATTTCATTCGATACGGGCAACGTAGCTTTTGAGAATTCGAGCGGCGAGTTGTTTTTTAGAGTTGACAAAGGGACGATAATCAAAATCGGTTCGGGTTTTGCGCAGGTTAAATCTAAGATATTAAATTTTTATACTATCGGTAAAAACGAAGTTTGCGGTATAAATGAATATGGTAAACTTATAGAAAGCGATTTCTTTTTGAGAAATAAGATCAATACGATATCGAATAATATGAAAGAACGCGAGATTGATCTGTTATTAAATTTAATAAGCGCCGGGTATACGGAAGAATTTGGTCGGAACGATTACGGCGATTATAATAAACCTTAACTAGGGGAGCGTTTATGATTTTTCCAAACTTTATTTCCGATTGGGACGACTCTCTGTTGCGGGACTCTGAAATTACTCTGTATATTAAAGACGATATTAGAAATTTTAACGAATTTTATAAAATATCGTCGGTAAATAGCGTATGTTTTTTCAACGCGATAATTAATTCGAACGATAAAGAGAAGAAAATTTCGCTAAATATTGAAAATAGCGTTTATAAAAACATTTGGTCAAAAATTTTAGAAGAAAAAACGTCTCTAATAAAAAGTATCTATGTTTTTTCATCGGGAGAAACGGTATCGTACTTATTTACGTTTAGATATTTTGATAAAATAAAAAAGTCGTCCGGTATTGGCAATATTTTCCAAAAAGATCTGTTGTTTTTATATAACTCTTTTAAAAAAATCTCGGATATGTAATTTTTTAGTTGATTTATCAGAATAAAAATTTTATCATAATTCCGCTTAAATTTGCTTAGATTTCTGTTAAAAAGAATTGCGTATTGGAATATAAATTCGGAGGAGAACTCAAATGATATGGAATGAAAAATACGAGACTATGAAAAGCGCCGACATGAAAAAACATCAATCGGATAAACTTGTTAATCTTGTAAATAAAGTTTACGACAAAGTTCCGTTTTATAGAGAAAAGATGGATACACTCGGGATTAAACCTTCGGATATCAAAAGCATCTCGGATATTGTCAAGCTCCCTTTTACCTCAAAAGACGATATGAGAGAAGTATATCCATACGGTTTATTGGCTTGCGATAAAAAAGATATTGTTGAAATTCATACGTCGTCCGGCACAACGGGCAAACCGGTTGTAGACGCATATACGTCAAACGACGTAGAGATATGGAGCGAAGTAATGGCTCGAACTTTTGCTATGGGAGGCGCAAATGAAGAAGACGTCGTTCAGATAGCTTACGGCTACGGATTATTTACCGGAGGACTCGGCGCGCACTACGGCGCGAAAAAACTTGGGGCGATGGTTATTCCAATATCTGCGGGCAACTCAAAAAGACAACTCAGTATAATGCGCGATTTTGGAACTACGATTTTGGCTTGCACCCCTTCTTACTCTTTATATATAGCGGAAATCGCCGCCGAGGAAAAAATCGAAATAAAAGGTCTAAAGGCGGGATTTTTTGGCGCCGAACCCTGGAGCGAAAGTATGCGAAAGGAGATAGAGGAAAAATTGAAAATCAAAGCGTACGATATTTATGGATTAACTGAAATTATCGGTCCGGGCGTCGCTTCCGAATGCGAATGTCAAGATATGTTGCATATTAATGAGGATCACTTTTATCCGGAAATTATTAATCCTGAAACCGGCAAAGTTTTACCGGACGGAGAGAAAGGAGAATTGGTATTCACTACGCTTACAAAAGAGGGAACTCCGATTATAAGATATAGAACCAGAGATATTACGTATCTCGATAGGTCTCCTTGTAAGTGCGGAAGAACTACGGTCAGGATGCATAGACTTCTTGGTAGAACGGACGATATGTTAATTATAAGAGGAGTTAACGTATTTCCTTCTCAAATAGAAGAGGTTTTATTAAAACTGGAAAATATAGAGCCGCATTATCAATTACTGGTAAGCAGAAAAGATAAAATGGATTTTATAGAAGTCCAGATTGAGATGAACGAGAAATTATTTTCCGACGAGATGAAAAATCTTTCTCAAACCGAGAAAATGATAGAACAGGAACTTTATAAAACGTTAAATATTCATACAAAAGTTAAACTCGTCGAACCAAAAAGTATCCCCAGAAGCGAAGGGAAAGCAAAAAGGATTATCGACCAAAGACAAATTTAAAATAGAAGGAGCGTTAATATGTTGATGAAGCAAATATCTGTTTTTTTAGAGAATAAAAAAGGGAGATTAGCCGAGGTTACTCAAGTTCTCGCAGATGAAAAAGTTAATATTAGAGCTTTGTCGTTAGCGGACTCGAGAGACTTTGGCGTATTAAGAATTATTGTAGACGATCCGGATAGATGTTTAGACGTTTTGAAAGCAAAGAGTTTTATTGCCCAAACGACCGAAGTCGTAGGTATTGAAATTGAAGATAAACCGGGCGGATTAGATAAGGTGCTCGATATTATTGAAGCAAACGATATAAATATTGAATATATGTACGCAACGATAGATAGAAGGAAAGATAACGCTATTGTAATATTTAGAGTCGGCGATACAAAAAAAACTGTGGATATTTTACATAAAAACGGCATAAATCTCAGCTCTACGGAAAATCTTGCCAAAAACTAAGTTTATATGCAGGTTTTGCCAAAAAAAACTGGTAATAACAGGTTGAATTTGTGGAGATTCTACTATTAGCGGTTAAATACGGCTAATTGGATTGAAAATAATCCCTTTTTATCTCTTTGTGCGTCTCCACGACTTTACTCCAGCAGGCGTTGGCAAACTCTTCTTCGGAGCTGAAATCAGCCGGGTAAAGCGGTTCGGAATATTTAAGTATTACTCTCTGGAAAAATTTATAATAAATACGGCCTCTTTGTATAACGTTCCTGCTTCCTTCTATTGCCGACGGTATTACCGGAACTTTGAGTTTGTAGGCAAGTTTAACTAACGTTAGATTGGGCTCAAGCAACTCGCCGTCGACGCTTCTGGTGCCTTCCGGATAGTAACACATCGAATAGCCCTGTTTCAAGAACTCCATAACCTCTTTTATTATACCGATTCTGGATTTTTTATCGTCTCTGTCAAAAAATATTCCCCCGGCGTAAATAGTCAAAATTCCAACCACAGGTATTCTGCGAACCTCGGATTTTGACAGAGCGGTAGACGGAGTATATCTAAGAAAAGCCGGAATATCCGCCCACGATTGATGATTGCATATAAATAAAGAATTCTTCTCTTTTGACAAATGCTCTTTACCTAAAACTTTAAGCCGCATACAGAACAAAAAATTATTGGCGATAATCGTCCAAGGAACGACTAGAAATTTACGCGCGACAAGATACCTTTTATTTCTTGGTATAAAAAGCAGCCACCAGTCGATTAATACAAAAATAAGAGACATAAACAAAACAAGCATTCCTGAAATGAAAGAAAAAATTAAATTAATTAAAATCATAAATCATCCTGAAATATCTTTTTTTTGTAATAGCATTATTTGATAAGAAATAAAAGGAATTTATCAAAAATTTGCGCGCCCCGTCGGTTTTTTGGGGGATAAAAAATAATTTGCTAGTTAAAAATATTTGTTTCATATGTGTCAATTTTAATAGGCGCCTCAATCCGACGCATATGCGTCAATTTATCCTTAGCTCCATATGTGTCAATTTTTCTCCCGCCCCAAAAAACCGACGGGGTATAAAATTTGCTAAATATCCGCTTTTACTTTCCACGCTTTTTGTATCGGGGTAAGTTTTCCTTGAGACCATAATAACAATAAATTTTTCAAGTCCTCGTTTTTAAAAGTTATTGATTCTCCTTTTTTTAATACGGAAATTTTATCTTCTATTGCTAAATAACTTTTCGGAATTAGGTCTCTAAACTCTTTGCTCTCGACAATGTCTTGCAACGGCTTGGCGGGAATCATTTTTTCATTATAGGCTATTTTATAAAATTCCTGCGAAATGCCGTTGCCCTTGGTAATAGAATCTACCGCGACCGTTTTTAATTTAAGATTATTGATAAGGGCAAGACGATACTTATACTCTTCCGCCGATATATACTCTCCGTACGAGTGAAAAGGCTGGTTTTTGGAAAAAACAAAACCGTTTGTTACGAGGCTTCCGTCTTTGTTTATATTTGAAGTCCCCTCTTTAGAAAATATTTTTGATTTATCCGCAACGTCGGTATTATTTACAGTTTTTGTTAAGGTTTTAGCTATCGTCGTCGCAGTCGAGATTATTTCGGAGGTCTCTTTAATATCCGACAAATCTTTTTGGATTTTTTCAACGTCTATTATTTCATTTTTTATCTTTTTTAAGTCGTTATCTTTCAATATTTTGGATTCGATTACTTTATTTGGAAAATTTATAGAGTAGTTGTCGCCTTTGTTTAATCCGAACCAATTGAAAAAATATATTCCGACAATAAAAATAATCGACAATAAAACCGCGCCTAAAAGAGAAAGTATAATAAGAATAAAACGCTTTGATATCATAATAAATCCTCTCTAAATTATTCTATAGTAATTTTCGGAAGTAAATTAATTATGTTTACCAAATTTTCAAGGAAAATCGTAAAAGGTCTCGAAATTTTAAGTAAAAGCCGTTAATATTATAACAAATCCGCTTCCAGTAAAGCTCTAAAAAAAGTAACGGCTTTGATTTTAGTAAATCCCGCCTCTTTTAATAATCGCGCGCCGTAATTAATTGTCGAACCGGTCGTAAAAATATCGTCGATGAGACATATTTCTCCGGAGTATCTATTTTTATTTTCGGATGGGAGGTAGAATAAACTTTGTATTTCGTCCTCTCGTTTAAGTTTGTTTTTCATTTTTTGAGAAGTAAATTTGAAATTCTTTTTATAAATATCTTTATATACTATGAACTTCTCTTTTTTCAGCAGGCGCAAAAGGTAATATAGACTGCTTCTGCCTTTTTTAAACCGTTTAAATTTGGTATCCGGGACTATAGTTATAGGGATATTCTTATTTAAAATTCCTTTATATTTTAATAATTCAAAAAATAATTTTATAATCGTAAACTGTCCGTTAAGTTTTAATTTTTTAAGCGCCGTCTGTAAAAAACCGCTATAATATTGGACAAATTGGTATGAATCAAAAAAAATCGGTCTCTCTTTGTTGCAAGACGGGCATCCCTCGTTTTTTAAAGGATGCCCGCAAATTTGACAAATATTATCAAAGGTAGTATTAAACGAATTAAAACACTTATTACAAATTAACCCGATTTTCTCGGATAAGTCTTTACTATCGCAAAGTATGCACCTTGAATCTAAAAAAATTTCTTTAATTCGCTTTAAATTACCCAAAAGCATAAATTATACGGAAGTATTAATTAAACTCTCAATGTTAAAAACTTCATTTTTTCTTGACGGAGTATTCTTTTTAGCTTCTTTATTAAAAAAATTTATCCCGCTTTTTTCTAAAAAATTGAAAAAGTCTTCTTTGTTTTCATCGGGAATAATATAAACTTCGTCTTTTATTAGTTCGTAAGCGGTTATTACGTCTTTTTCAATTAAATTTTTTATTAGTTTGCCTTTTTCCGCGCCGTTGCAAAAGAAGAGCGTTCCGGTTGAATAAAAATAGGAGCCGTATTTATCAAACCACTGCTTTATTGTCGTTTCAACGTTCTTTGGCAGATCTATGCCGTTATTTTCAAAAAAATTCTGAAAATTATCGTAATTATATCCGGCGACTACGCTTCTTTTTATAGAGAGTTCGGAAATCTCAAATTCTACAAGTTTATTGTAGTTTAACATATCCCCAAAAAGCGCTATCTCATAATAATCTTTTTGCGTTGAATTTGCATTAACAAAAAAGGTAAAATTAGTCGAAATTGTTATTCCATTTCCGACCTCCTCGTCGTTTTTGTAATAACAAATTATAAGAATTCTACCGTCGTCAAGCGTTCTTATCATACCGATTTTTTCCAGAAAAGATAAAACTTCGTCGAAATCTTTTTTAATGGGGGGATAGGTATAGGTTTGGTTCATTAACGTAAGTTCCCATAATTTTTTTAAATCTTCTCTCTTAAAAGCGACAGACTGCGTATTTTTGTAATAAAAATTCAAAATAGAATAAAAATTTGGAAACGTTATTTCGACAAAATAGAGAATCCTTTCAAACAGATTTTTTGAAAAAAATATTTCGACCTTATTCAAAGAAATATTAAACTGTTCGTCGCAAAAAGCGTTGGAGAAAAAATAACTAATTGCGTTTAAATCGTCGTAATCAAAATTTGAGTAATTTGCAAATATCTGGTCTGAAGATATATTATCCTTTTTATATAAAGAGTATGAGTTTGAGAATTTAAATTCTTTTGTAATAAAATAAAGAATTATATTATTAATGTCCGTAATCGATTTTGAACTGTAGATTTCGCCGGGTATATCGACAATTTCATACGACGTAGAGTTGGCAACTTCATAGTATATTTGGGGTATGATAATCAAATCTTCGCGTTGAAAAATGTAACTTTTCAATAAGAGATTAGATATGACTTTGTTGACTAAAAAAAGTTGCATATCAAGTATTATACTGATTTTTTCAATCAAGTAATGATTTGATAGCGCGTCAAAGTTTGTAATAAATTTTAATACTTTGAACTCGTCTCCGTTAAGTTTTTCAACAAACGAGCTGATAACGTTCTCTTTTGACAAAACTGACAAAAGATTTTTACGATATGAGAAATCCTCTCTTTTCATCAATATCTTTCCAAGGAAAACCTCGTATAAACTTTTTATCTCATCGTCGTTTAAATTATCAAGATTTATCAATTTTTCCGACATATTAATTCCTCCTTTTTCCAGTAATCAATTTCATAACTATAACCTTGTTCGGTTAAAAATCTTTGTCTGTTATGAGCGTATTGTTCTTCTATAGAATCTTGGGTCGTCAACGTATAAAAGTAGGAGTTATTGTTTTTTTTGGGACGCAATATTCTCCCTAATCTTTGGGCTTCCTCCTGTCTGGAGCCGTACGTTCCGCTTAATTGTATAAGAACCGCCGCGTCCGGTAAGTCTATAGAAAAATTGGCTACTTTGCTGACGACTAAAATTCTTAATTCGCCCGCTCTGAATCTTCTATACAAATCTTCTCTCTTAAGATTTGGCGTTTTGCCGATTATAAGCGGCGCTTTAATAATTTTAGCGACTAATTCTAATTGATCTATAAATTGCCCGATTACTAATATTAAAGAATTTCTATGTCTTAATAAAATATCGGATAAAACGTCGATTTTTAACGGATTGGTGGCGGCTATAGCAAATTTAGCTTTTTGATCGGCGGCAAGATAATCCATAACAAGATCTTCCTGTAACGGAAGTTTTATTTCATAACATTTAGCTTCCGCTATCCACCCCTGCTTTTCCAGAACTTTCCACGGAGTATCGTATTTCTTAGGACCTATTAGGCAGAAAACGTCTTTTTCATGTCCGTCTTCCCTGACTAAAGTTGCGGTAAGTCCCAGTCTTCTAACGCTTTGTAACTCCGAGGTTATCTTAAAAATAGGGGCGGGCAAGAGATGCGCTTCGTCGTAAATAATCAATCCCCACTCTTGGGATAGAAATATCCCAAAATGAGGAAAATCGCTCTCTTTTGTTTTTCTGTATATTAAAATTTGATACGTGCAAACCGTTATAGGTTTTATCTCTTTTTTATCTCCGGTATATTCCCCGATCATATCCGGAGAAATGTCTGTTTTATCAAGAATTTCCCTTATCCATTGATGAACCGCCGCTACGCTGGTAGTAAGAATAAGAGCGTATCCCTTTACTTTTGTTATAACGTCTATACCGATTATTGTTTTACCCGAACCGCAGGGTAAAACAATAGTTCCATGACCGCCGAAGTTTGATCCCGCCTGATAAAAGGCTTCCGACGCCATCGTCTGATAATCTCTGAGTTTAAACGGTACCCGCGCGCTTGTTTCGGTTTTCAAATTAATATCGAGGAATTTTGATTTTGCATATCCCGCAATGTCGTTTACAGGTATATTAAAATTAAAAAAATCGACTTTTAGCTCGCCCCTCAACAGCAACGGGATCAAATAACGCTGCTCCGATATCTTATGCGTCACATATTTTTTTAATTTTGGAATAGATAAAATCTCTATTTCCAGATTTTTTTCCTTTATGAATAGTATCAATTTTGTATTGTCGGCTTCGTATTTTAATATTTCGACTACCCCAAATCTACCGAAAATTGCTCTGATCTCCTCAAGAACGTTGTTGGGGACGTCAAATTTAGAATAATTAATAAGACTATCCGTTATATATTTAACGTCTAAACCCATCGCCGCCGCATTCCAAAGGCTAAGAGTTGAAATTTTGTAAGTATGTATGTGTTCGGGCGATTTGACCAATTCTGCAAATTTGGTTAATTCGTTTCTGACGATCTCAAATTTATCGTTATGAACTTCTAAAAGCAGTGAGAAATCGCTCTGAACAATTAAAGGATTGCTGGTATCCGGCACAATTCCTCCAAATCGGATTCTTCATGGGAAGGAAATTATATACCATTTTTAACTTAATTGCAAGATAATTCTTTACAAATGGGGTAATCCGTCAGTTTTTTGGGGAATAGAAAATATCTGTTCCATATGCGTCAAATTTCTCTTCCCTAAAAGATCGCCGGGGTAAAACAAATGAGACTGTTTGAAAAGGTAGTTATATGCCAAATTTACTTTTCAACGCTTCGACGGCCGTTTGGAATCGGGTATCCCAATCGCCCGATATTAATGTAAAATCAATTTTCCTATCGGTCAGCTCCTTCATAAACAGTCGTCTATGAATCTCTCTGAAATTTTGGCTGTCCCGTTGAACGTGCGGAACCCACGGTACGTCTATATCGCAAAATAGATAGTGATCGTAATTGTGCGTCGCCTCCACCCATTTAGGTATTTTTGGATATTTGCCGAAATAATGCTCGGAATATATCTTAGAAGTAAATAAATCTGTATCGCAAAAAAGAATTTTCTCGGTAGTTTTTGACTTTTTCAATACTTCTTCCGCTTGTAAGACATAAATTTTCTCAAAATCGTCGTAAACCACATGTCTATCGCCAAGATAAACGACCGCCATTTCCGGAACAAAGTCGGTATTATACCAATCGGCTAGTTTTTTGGTTAGCGTAGTTTTACCGGTACTCTCAGGTCCGTATATGCACGTTTTTTTAAAATAATAGGGCTTAACTACTTCGGGTAAAAAGGACCAGTTTTTATACGGGTTTTTCCTTATTTCTGTCGCTGAAATTGGCAAGATATTTCTATCTATGTCGTAAACGACGTTTTCAATTTCCATATATCCGGACACATATTCGCCGTATTTTTCCGAAGAGAACAAAACCTTTACGTCGGGAAATCTTTTTATCAAATAATCCGCCCAAACTCGCGATACGTCTTTGGAAGGAACGCTTGATTCGGGTAGAAGTATATCGTTAGCTTCTATTTTTATAGATTTATCGTCCCCAAATACCTTGTATAACCACCCGAGTCTTACCGTAATGTCTATACAGTCGTCGTCGCCCTTATGAGCGAATACGATCAGTTCGTCGCATCTCTCTTTTGCGAAATTAATTAGAGATATATGCCCTTTATGTAGCGGTAAGAATTTACCGATAACAAGACCGCGTTTCATAGATTACGACCTCGATCAATAAGCCGGGGAGGCGTTGACGTCAAGCGCGTCGAGAAATCGTTTTATTAGCGCATCAAAGTCAAACCTTTCATAATTTTTGATAATCCCGCCCGCCATATCGCTATGACCGCCGCCAAATCCTATACCGGATAAAACTTTTTGGATAACTCTTGCCGCATTCCAATCGTCCCGTTCGGAGCGAACGGATAGGTTGATATTGTTTTCGTTATTCGCCGCTAAAACCATAAAGTCTACCTCTCTTAACGATAGAAAAAAATCCCCTATGATTCCCAATAAATTTTGGTTGCACCCGTCCGGAAAATAACAAAAACCGACTTTATCGATAATTTTTAGATTATCTATCGCTTCTTTATAAAATCTTAGATCTTTTTGCTGAATGTAATTTCTAAGTATGGAGTTGACCATCTTGGAGTTGGCGTATGAATATAGGTAGGAATACGCCCCAATATCCTCCTCGCTGACTCCTCTAGTTAACAAAGCGGTATCCATATTCAAACCGATAAGCAAAGCGGTAGCCACGTCTTTAGGCATATCTTGTTTTAAAAGAATGTAATAAGAGAAAATTATGGTTGAACAGGCTCCATACTCCGGTCGTATATCCACATAGGCGACGTCTTCGGTTACTTTTACTTGGTGGTGGTCTATTACGGCTACCTCTTCGCCGATAAGATCTGTAACGTTTTTATTCCCTTTGCAGCCGTCTACAATAATTATTTTATCGCTCTCTTTTAGTTCGTAAGCGCCGGCATGTTTTATGTCTATATGAAGACCTTCTATCATTAATCTTAGCGAATCTCTTTGTATCTCCCCCTCGTAAATGATAGAAGTTTTGATGTTATAGTTTCTTAAAAGATATTGAAGGGCGAAAGCGGAAGCGACCGCGTCGTGGTCCGGGAAATTGTGTGTCTGAATATAGACATTATCCGATCTCTTAAGATTGTTAATAAGCGCCATTAAGTCTTTCATAGAAATCTCCGTAATATAACTGAATTCCGATTGTACTACTTTATTTGAAAATAATAAAATTTTATTTTCATAATTTGTTTTTTACAAAATAATTTTTAATTTCGACGTCGTTTTTAATAATAATTGAATAAATATCTTTTATCCATTTCTCCTGAAGATAGTTATAATTTTGTTTCGAACTTAATAAAATAATTTTTATATCAAAATCAGGCAAAAAATGAACGCTCGAATTAAAACTAAATATACAGCCGTTATGGTTGATCGAAGATATACGTATATCGTCTATGTCGTAATCGTTAATCATAAATCCGTAACCGTAGCGCTTGTTTCCGGTTTCTACAAAGCTGTTAAAGAGCGTATCGACGCTCTCTTTTGAAAGTATCGAGTTGTCGGCAAAAGAAGAAAGCCATTTATTAAGATCCGCCGCCGAAGAATACGCGCTTCCCGCCCCGCCGGGCCAAAACGACATATCTATTTTTTGAGGAAGTTTTTCGTCGTAGTCCGTATAGCCTTCGATAAGCAAATTGCTTGAATTTTTATCGTATCCAAAACCGGAATTTACCATGCCAAGAGGTTCAAAAATATTTTTTCGGACAAAATCGTTATAATTCATACCGCCGGCTTTTTCAATTATTGAAGACAGGATAATGTAACCGAAATTACTGTAACTATAACGGACTCCGGGATAAAATAACGCCTTTATCTTATCCCGCACAATAGCCTCTTTCAACATAGAATCGACGTCGTAATTCAGGGTTTCGGATATGTAACAAGTAAGAAAAATAATGTTTAATATTTTCATACGGTTGTTAAAGGAGACGGTTTTTTTTATAAGATATTTTTTTGACGCCGGATCATAGTAATAGCTGTTTGTAATAAATCTTAATTCATTTTTATTTAAAACGCGCTTAATTATAAATTCGTCAAAATGAGCCTTATCAATCCGCTCTATCATATAGTCGTAAAAAGGATCTCTTTGCAAACCGGAGGTGTGATTTAATAAATTTTTTATTCGTATCATATTCCCGTAAGGAAAATCCGGGAAATATTTGTCTATAGTATCGTCTATGCTTAACAGTTTCCTCTCTGCAAGAAGCAATATCGACGCGGCGGTAAACTGTTTTGTTACCGAACCTATCATAAATCTTGAGGATTTTGAAACGGTATAATCCTGCGACAGATCGTCGGTTAAATAAGAGTTTACATACGCCGGCGTTTGACCGACATATATTGCGACTATTCCGTTAAAACCGGCGTCTTTAGCCTGTTTATCGAGATATTCGCCTAACTCTTTCGACGCTATATGCTTTTCCTGACTTTTTTTTACTTTATAAGATTGGCAGTTGTTTATTAGCGTTAGACATACGATTATCGACGCCGTTAATATTAAAAATCTATTCATTACTAAATCGAAACCTTTATTTTATATTCTTAACTGTCATAATAAATTTCTTAAATATGATATGAACAATTAAATAACATATTTATTAATAATAGTAAATATAAAATAAAAATAACGCCGCGCCCCCGACGACCCACATCTTGTTATCAAATATTACGCTTGTATGTTTGCCTCTAGCGTCCCACCCCGTAATCGCAAAAAACCGACGGGGTACTTTATCCGGTTAAATACGTAAAGTTATTTACAGTCTCCTTTTTTACAGTAACCTAAAAACTCCTCTTCCGTTTCATATTTGCAGGATATGTTATTATTCGTATCCTGGTATTTAATATTTTTTTCATCCTCTTCAGTTACTTCATGAAAACCTTCTTTTATTAAATAATCATATATTATCTCATATTCCGATTTTTTATTTTCCATTTAAAAACCTCCAAATATACATTTGATAATTTTCTTTAAAATCATTAATTGCCGTGTTTACTCCGGATTTGTTGTCAAGCAACTCATATTTTATTGTATGGACTTTTTCCCCATTTTTATTTAGTATATCTTTATGAACGCATCCGTGATAAACGTCATACCTTTCAATTTCAACCCATTTGCCATCTTTATACAATTCTAATTTAACAACAAACGATTCAACGCTATTTTTATCGGTTTCAATATAAACATAAATTCTTACGCTGTCTGATAAAAATATTACAAATTTTTTCTTCGGCATAGTTAAATATACTATCAAATAGTAAAAAAATCAAGAATTGTATTCTTCTATCTCTAATTTTATAATAATATAGTAAACCATTATATTACCCGCGCGCCCCCGGTTTTTTGCGGTAAAAAAATGACACATATGCGACTCCTTTCGTATAGGGACGTCCGGTCGTATGAGTTCCTGTGGGGGAAAAATTGACGCATATGTGTCATTATGGAAATCGACGCATATGAGCTGCATATATAACGCGCCGCGCGTCGATAAAAAGGGCTTGATATAATATCGGCGTTACTTTTCTCTAAGAGCGACGTTTATCTCAATTCGTCCCATCGGCGTTTCTATTGGAACTATAAGAGCTTCTATTTCAGAGTCGGATATTTCCATATTTTGACCTGAAAAAACCGCCGGAGGCGTTACGTCAAATTTATACCCCATTTCGGATAATTTTGTTACCGCTCTTCCGGTAATCATATTGCCAAGTTCCGTTATCGTAGCCTTTGCTAATTCGTCGAATTCCGAAATTTTTTCGCCGTTCATATTGGAAGCTATCTTTAACGCCGTCTCTCTTTTCATATCAAAAAGGACTCGTCCTTCGACTTGACCTACAAGACCTACTATTACCGCAACGTCTAGAATAGGAACCGCTTTTGACTTTAAGGTTATCTGCTCTCTTTTTACCTCAACGCCGAGAGTCTCTCTTATAACGCTAACGGACGATTCAACAAAAGGGTTAATATACTCCACTCTCATAGTTTTTCTCCAAAAATTATTTCTTTAGAACAGTCTCAATTCTCGATAAAACCTTATCTCTATCTAACGGCCTGACTATATAATTTTTTGCTCCGCTAATAAGCGCTTTTTTTACTAAATCTTCTTTTCCAAGGGCGCTAATCATAATTATTTTAGCGTTTTTATCAAACTCTATAATTTTTTCCAGCGTAGATATGCCGTCCATTTTGGGCATAGTAATATCCAACGTAACTATATCTACATTTGGATGAAGTTCTTTATACTTTTCAAATCCTTCGATGCCGTCGTTAGCGGATCCAAGGATCTCAAACTTTTCCGATTGCAAAATCTGGCTAAGTTGCTTAACGACAAAAACCGAATCGTCGATGATTAGCGCTTTAAAAAAAGTCCCGTCGCCTTTAGAGCCAACCGGCGTTTTATTATCTGACATACTTAATCTCCATACATAAATTAATCTAAATTTATTTTAGATTTTCTTCTCAAGAAAATAGTATAACAGAAAATAATTAAAATTCAAGAATTTATATAAAAATATTTAAACCTATTCTGATTTTTCAAGAACAATCGGAATATTAATCGAATGTTCGACCTCTAATAAATTTTTTCTAAACTGTTTATATTCGTTTACGTTTACTACCGTTTTTTTTCTAACAAACTCGTCTGTAAATTTCAAAACGTTATTTTCTAGACTATAATTCGATACGTAGTCCAAAATATCGCTTTTAATCGACAATCCCTCGGGAATTCCTCTTACTTTATAACCTTCCGGCAACTCAAGCGTAACCGAGCGGATTTCTGCGGAAGTCGTATTGTATTTCAAAGGATATTTTCTGCTTTCAAACGAGGTAAAGCTAAAAGAATATTTTATAGGCAGAGTGAAAATATAGTATTCCCCCGATTTTTTTAAAACTTGCGAAGAGGCAAAATTATATTTTATCGAAAAATCGCTTTTATAATCTGATAGCGCCGAATATTCGTATCCCTTCAATTTACTGCCGGGATAATCTCTGCCCGATAGAGAAACAAAAAGACTCTCTATCTCCTTATCTTTCATAGATAAAAAATATTGTCTCAGTCCGGCGTCCAACTCCCCTTTATAGATATTCTCTTTAAATATTTCGGCAGAATTATCGTTTTTCAGGTTTATCCTTGTATTAAATACCTGCTTGTTAAACTCCGGGTCCGGCGGATCGATCTCTCTTACCGTGTTCAATATCGGATTCCATACCGGTATACCGTGATTGTCGCTTCTGAAATTCGGGTATTTATAAGTTACGCTGGTCGAATCGAGATATATAATTTTGTTTCCATTCTGCTTCAAATGAATTTCATTAATAGCGTGATTGCCGCTTATAACTCCCAGTTCGCCGTATAACGGTCTCGGCTGATCGTTTGTTCTGACAATAACAGGATAAGCCTCCACGCCGACTAATCCTAAAATCGTAGCAAAAAAAATGGATTTGTCGATACAATCGCCGTATCTGTTCTCAAAAGTCTCGGTCGCCGGATGCCCCGCCAAACCGGACGATATGCTCGTCTTTATCGATCTGTAATGTATAAACTCCTGAGTAAATCTATATAACGCCGCTACTATCTCTTCCTCCGTCCGGGCGCCGCTATTTTTGACAACCTCGTCTACCGTCGCCTTTATTTTATCGTTTGACCTCATCCTTTCCTTGAAAAATCCCGCAAGCCATTGAGATAAATAAGTTTGATCCTTATACGTACTGCCAAAAACAAACGGAATCAACTCCCACATAGGAGGGGATTGCGGTTCGGCTACAAAGGGGGGACATTCGCCTCTGCTAAACTTGTAAATTTTATATCCCTCTTTTTTTGAAATCTCCGGAGAGGGGTCGTAAGGGTCAAAATTTTTAGCGACCCAATAAAATTCTCTATTTTCCGGAACTATATAACTAACTTTTGATTCGAAGACCGGGTCGTCCCCTCCAAAATACCAATGAGTATAAAACTGGTTTTTATCTTCCGGTTTGAGATCGAGAGTCTCCCATTCAAAATCTATAATCGATCCGACCTTTACGTTCGGGATTACCGCCTTTATTATCTTCGTATCTTTTTTTCCGCTAAAATATTCTAATCCCTGACTGGGACTCGCGTACGTTACGTCGTCAAGCGATAGATAACTTACTTCGCCGTTTTTATCTATCGAACGAGCCATTATTATTCGGCTCTCGTATTCGCCGGGTTGCGAATAAAACGACAAATTTGCTTCGTTTAAATCTTTTTCGCTATTTATTTTTAGCGAATATCTTGAGCGAGAATATTGCGAGCCGTCGATATTCATTCTTTGGTATCCCTCGTCAAGTAAAATAAGCTTAGCGTTGTCCGGATATTTTTCTTGAAGAATATCGGCTCTTCTTTTCAATTCGTTTGGAGTTACCTCGCCGATTATATCTGATTTCTCCGACTCAACCGGCTCTTTTAAATTAAATTTTATCAGAGATACCTCCGACCGATCTATTACGTCCCCCTCTTTTGAAATAAATTTCCCGTCTTGGAAAATAATCGTCTCGGAAGTCTTAACGGATTTATCCCACTTGATAATCTGATCGAACGAGTATAAAAACGGCGCCGTAATCAACAAAAATATTAAAATTTTTTTCATAATTCCCTCTCTATTTTTTTATCATAATCCATTAATTTTGCAACTTCTTTCGATTCATATTTTAACGGGAGCGCTAAAATTGGATTTGAATTTAAGGAATATTTAGATATCATTATATACATTTCTTCGATGACCAATTTTATAAATACATACAATTTGATTAATTTCATCGACGGTATAAATAACTCTGTAATCTCCAATTCTTATTCTATAACCGTCGGCATTAACTAATTTTGTAGAAGTAGCCGGAATCGGATTCTCGGATAAATTTCCAATCTTCTCAATTATCTTCTTCAATTGATCTTTAGGAATGGTTCTGGTTTCTTTATCAATTTTATTGTCAAATATTACCTCATACATTTAAATTCGATTTTCTTGTTTTAATTTTTTTACAAAATCATTGTACTTTATAAATCCTGAAGCGTCGCGCTCTGCTTTTAATAATTCAAGAGAATCTTCTAAGTCTTCAAAATAATCATAATCCAATATAACCCCTTTTCTGTTACCGGATTTATCAGTTATATAAGTCGGATTTTCTATTGTTTCTATCATTTATTTTTCCTATATTTATTTTTACTTTATTAAAATTTACCCAAAATTTATGAAATTGTCAAAGGAAATGTTTTTTAGAATAAGCCCTTATCAAGTTTTACTTCCGCCCTAATGATTAACTTCTTTTGTTTTTATCTCTCGCAACGGTCTCAACTTCAACAACTGCATTTTGCCGTCTTTCGCCGTCTCGGTTTTAACTTTAACAAATATATTCTACAGCTATTCTAAGTATAAAATTAAAATAAAAAATTATATTTTTCAATAATTTTTGACTTATAACTAAAATTATAATATGATATTTAATATTCTATCAATCAAGGAAAAGTTATATGGCTCTAAATTATAAAAACCCCGCTATAATATGCAATCCAAACGCCATGGGCGGTAAAGTTAAGCTCCTGTTCGACAACTATTACTATAAGCTTAAAGAATCAAATTTATTCAACGATATAGCCGTATTCGTATCGGAAAGTAAGGAGGGGGCTATTAAAGCCGTCGATACTATTTGCGCTAGTAAGGAGCGGGATCTTATTATTACCGTAGGAGGCGACGGCACGATTTCTACCGTAGTCAACGCTCTTATGAAGTTAGATAAGAGTAAGCGGCTCCCCATATTTCCCCTGCCGTCCGGTTCGGGCAATTCGCTTTTAAGAGATTTTAACGTTTTAACGTTAGAGGACGCTATAAATAATTATAAAAAAGCCGAAGCTCCGGAAAAATTTGATCTCCTTTTTGTGGAGGAGATTGAAGGAAATTTCAAGTATTACTGTATAAACGTTCTTGGTATGGGTTTTATATCGGACGTCGTAGTAACCGTTTTAAAATTTAATAAGAGGTTCGGCGCGTTATCGTATTTTATCGGCATCTTCTCGTCGCTGGGCAAATTCAAGCCTTACGATACAAAGATCGTCTACGACGGCGGAACTAACGAGTACAAATCAAGTAAAGTTTTTTTTCTTACCGTTTCAAACACAAAACGGTCGGGAGGCAAGATTCTTGTAGCTCCCGAAGCCCATCATAACGACGGCTTTATGGATGTCGTAGCTCTTCACGATATAGGAAGATTTAGATTTCTTAAAGGATTTTTGAAAGCTTTTAGAGGCAAGCGGATAAAAGATAAAGGGCGTAAATATATCAGAACCGATTCGCTCGAAATATATGCGTCCCCAAAATTTTATCTTATGCCCGACGGCGAATTGGAGGGAACTTCGCCGGTTAGAGTTTCTGTAATAAGGAACGAAGTGGAACTAATTGTTTAATATGAAAAAAATATTGTTAGCGCCGTTATCGATAATTCTCTGGATAAATTTCTGGACGTTATCGACGCTATCTATATCTTTACTAATATTTTTAGCCTTATTTATCCCTAAAAAATATTATAATCCATTGGTAAGGCTTGTCTGCCGTATTTTATCCTATTCTGTTCTAATATTTCCCGTTTTAAAAACAGACGTTTCAAAAGATTTTCCATTTCCGGTAATATATGTCGCTAATCACGTTAGTTTTTTCGATTTATTTATTTCCGGGACGGCGCTCCCCGGATACCCCAGAGGACTCGAACTAAAAGAGCATTTCAGCAAGCCCATATACGGCTGGTTTATAACAAAATTCGGGCAAATACCTATCGACAACAAAAATCCCGCTAAAACAAGGACGTCGCTAAACGAAGCGTCGAACATTTTACTAAGAAAAGAGAGAAATCTGTTAGTCATGCCCGAAGGAACAAGGACTAAAACCGGACGTCTCGGTAAATTTAAATTCGGCGCCTTTTTTATCTCCAAAAAAACCGGCGTTCCGATTATACCGGTAATATACAAAAATTTGTATGAATTAAACAATCGCAATAGTTTGATAATAAAGCCCGGTATTTTAAAGGTATATCTTTTAGAGCCCGTCTATCCAGAAAAGTTTGACAGCGAAGACGAAATGGCCGAATATGTCAGAACGATTATGCAAAATAAATTGGATGAAAAAATATGAGATTGGATAAATTTTTAAAAATATCGCTGATTTTTAAAACAAGGAGTTCTTCAGATAAATATTTTGATGAAAATAAGATATTTATCAATGAAAAAGTCGCTAAACCTTCCGCTACTGTAAAAATAGGAGATGTTTTAAAGATTTTTTTTCCCGAATCTACTAAAACTTACAAGATTATAGATATTCAAGAGAAAAATGTTTCTAAAAAAGAGGCGAAAAAATTATACGAACAGATAGGGGAAGAGAAAATTGAGATCTTTTGATAAAAAAATAGAATTAGCGGCTCCGGCGGGTTCGCCTGAGGCTCTCAACGCCGCGATAGGCGAAGGCGCGGACGCGGTATATCTCGGTCTTAAAGATTTTAACGCGAGAATTAGAGCTAAAAACTTCTCTTATAAAGAGCTTGAATCTATTACCGATAGACTTCATCGGTTAGATAAAAAGGTCTACGTAACGGTTAATACCGTAATCGAGGAGTGGGAGTTAGACAGAGTTTACAATCTTTTAAAATTTCTCTCGCAAATAAACGTCGACGCCGTAATTGTTCAAGATATCGGACTTATTAAAATAATAGGGGATTTTGTTCCAAATCTAAAAATTCACGCGTCGACTCAGATGAATATTTCATCGGCTAGAGCGGTAAATGCGCTATCAAAATACAACGTTAAAAGAGTCGTTTTATCGAGAGAACTAACTCTTTCTGAAATAAAAAATATTACGGCAAATACAAGTTCGGAAATAGAAATATTTTGCCACGGAGCTATATGTATATCGGCGTCGGGATTGTGCCTTTTTTCCAGTTATTTTGGCGGCAGGTCGGCTAACAAGGGGCAGTGTACTCAGGCGTGCAGACGAATATATAAAGACGCAAATGGGGTCGGAAAATTTTATTTCTCGCCAAAAGATCTCAGTTTAATCCGTAATATTCCGGACATTATTGAAAGCGGAGTCTCGAGTCTAAAAATCGAGGGGAGAATGAAGTCCGAGGGATACGTAGCTGTCGTAGTAAAAGCGTATAGATATATGATAGATAACTACCAAAATAACGATTTTGAAGAGGTCGCTAGGCGAGCCGAAAGTATCTTACTCGACGATCTGGCGAGAAAAAAGACGACGCTGTTTTTCCTTGATAAAAACAACAGAGATTTTATCGACAACGCGTCGTCCGGCGAAACCGGCTCGAAAATAGGTCAAGTCGACGACGTGGAAAAAAATGGAAATACCAATATAATCTATTTTCAATCAAAATCCTCTCTGGAAGACGGAGATAAAATTAAGATTCGAAGCGCTAAAAACGATTTTACCAAAATATTAAAATTATTAACGTCCAAAAAAGAAAACGATCTATATAAAGTCGAGACGGAAGACTCCTTTGAAAAAGGGGATGAAATATTTTTATACAAAAAACGCTCTCTTATGGGGAGCTATAAATCTATTATTCCAAATAACCTTGCGCCGTATAGAGCGCATCCGGGGATTCAAAAAATTCCGGCGGCGCAATCGGCAAAGATAAACAATAAAAGTAGATTGAAAGAGGGCGTTTATATAAAAATCAATAAATTCAGCCAACTCTTTTTATTACAGAGTTATAAACCTGAAAAAATTATATTTGAATTGTCGTACAAGAATTTACGCGAATTTAAAGATAATATCAACAAAATTCCTTTTAATAAAGAAAACATAATTTTGTCTCTTCCGCCCTTTCATAGAGAAGACGAGGATTTGTCTATAATTGAAGAGACGAATTTTATGATTGGTAAAGGATTTGTATATTTTATTATAAATAATGTAGCTCAATTGAATTTTTTTAAAAACAATCCGGATATTACCGTTATTTGCGGCTCAAATTTGTATGCGTTTAACAGTTATTCTATAAATTTTTTATTTGCAAACGGGATCGATTACATAATTCCTCCGCTTGAGACGAGCAAAAAAAATTTTTTAGAATCTACTCAAACTTTTGACGCAAGAAACTTTATTATTACTATCTTTTCGTTCCCAAAACTGTTTAATATTAATTATCCGTTTTCAAATTACCCCGATTACTTGACGGATAACAGAGATAACGGTTTTTTCCTTATAAAAAATTCCAAAACTATGGAAGTAATACCCGAAAAACCTTTCTCTATTCTGGATAAAGTTCCGTTCTTATCCAAAAAAGGATTTAACAGGTTTTTAATAGATTTGAGCGACGTCAATCTTTCAAAAAATTTATATAAAAACTTGGTTAAAATTCTCCAACGATCGGGCAACGTCGACAAATTCGAGCGCTTTAACTGGAAAGACGGTTTTTTCAGAAGTAAAGAGGTTTACCGGAAAAAAGAGGAGTGATTATCAATAAAACTTTATTCCCTCTTTTAACATTTTTTCATAGAATATTTCTGCTCTTTTAAGATACTCTTCCTTTGTAAAGTTATCGATTTCGCCCAGATCCCGGAGATTTGGATCGCATTTTCTGCAGTGAATAAGATCGGAGTTTTTAAGAATATCTTCGTTATCTCCGCTTTTTTCATAAACCGGACACTTTTCAGGGAGATGGTATCCCTCTTTGATTCTCTCTTCGATCCAAAGATCGCGTAATATCGAAGCAAGAATACTAATAATTTTTTCTTCATCCATATCGTTTCCTTAACGAAAAAAATTAAACTCAAAAAATTACCGTCTATTTTAAAGCTTTCAGCAACTTTTCCGCTTCCTCCGGAGTAATCTTCCCCTCTTTTAGCAGAGATATTATCTCCATTTTTTCATTAGCCGCGTTAGTTTTATTATCCGTTTTATCTTTATTGTTTGTTTTATCCTTATTACTATCGTCGCCTTTTTTATCCGTAATATTGCTAAACAATTTTTCTAAAAAACTTTTCCCCGATTTGATCGCTTGTTCTCCTATGCCTTCCAATTTTAGCGCAAGTTTTTTTAGATCTTTGCTCAGTTGTTCGTCCAATTCTTGAAATATTTTGTCAAAATCCGGCGATATTCGATCGACGTCTTCCTTGTAAGCGACTAAGACTTTGTTCGTTGCGCTAAAAGCCGTAATGTTTTTAGAACCGTCCCCGTTTTTAATTTGAGAAGGGCTTCCAAGCGATTCTCCGGTAATCTTTGTAAGATAACTTACTACGTCCTGTCCTCTTGCGATAATTGAGCAATCTACGTTTTTATTTAGCCCAAGGACTAATTTGCCGTATTTAGATTTAACGTCTAGAGAATTGTTAATCGACTCTATATTGATCAAAATTTGTCCGTTTTCGCTTTCAACGTTTCCTCCGGATTTCTCAAATGAACCGATCTTGATAGCCCCGTTTGCCGCTTTTACGGAGGCGGTTCCTATAACTTTATCGATTTTTATATCTCCGTCTAAAACCGATACGTTAAGTCCGGCCGGAGCTTTCTCTATATAAGCGTTCCCTTTGGTAAGAGTAATATCCAAATACGCTTCGCAATTATTAACGGCAATGTTGCCGGCGTCTAAAACTATTGAAATTTTTTTTATCTCTTTTGGGATAGTCAGCGAAACGTCGGTAGTCGCTAGATCGGAATTCTTTAATATAATTTTATTTACTTCGTCTACCGTTAGCTCCGCCTCCGGCTCAATATTTCCAAATTTTTCGCTGTTATACTCGATCTTGGACCTCTCCCCAACATTTAAAAAAATATTGCCCTTTATACCTTTAAAAACAACGTCCTTTGAAACGTCCAAATTCAAATCCATCGACTTTGCGCTCATCTTACCCTCCGATTTTTCCATTAATTGAAAAAATTACCTATAACGGCGCCCGTCGGTTTTTTGGGAGAGGAAAATTGACACATATGACGTTAAAAATAAAATTGACACATATGGAGCAAATATTGTTATCCCCCAAAAACCGACGGGGCGCCCTATTATATAGATAATACCAAAATTTATTATTTTTAAATAGTTATTTTTATAACATTTTGTATAAATAAAATTTGTTGATATATTTATTGTCGTAAAGTAATATTTTATTTATTATAAGCGAAAGAGGGAGCTTGTGAAAGTTTATTTACATTTATTACCGCTATCGCTTTTTTTTATAGCAAATTTAATACTCTTTCTATCGGCTATTATTTTGTATATCAAATCTAAAAACAACTCTACGGTAAATATTTCGGAAAGAAAAGAGACGGAAGAGGCTTTTTTAGATAGCGAAAGAAAACTTAGAAAAATAGTCGAGACTTCAAACGAAGGAATATGTTTCCTAAACTCAGACGGGAGTTTGATTTTTGTTAATGAAAAACTCGCAGAAATTATTGGGCGCGATGCGCAAGAGATTCTCGGAAAGTCTTTGTTCGACTTTATGGACAAAGAAAGTATAGAAAAAGCTAAAGAAAAACTTAAAGATCGAAAAAACGACGTTAAAGAGATTTTTGACTCCAAATTTATCAAAAAAAACGGAGAAGAAGTTTGGACTATTGTATCTGCAACGCCGTATTTTGACGACAATAAAAAAAATTACGACTCTATCGCAATTGTGTCAAATATTACTCCAATAAAACTTTTTGAACTACAATTAAAAGAAAAAGAGGCTCTCATTAAAGAGATACATCATAGAGTTAAAAATAATCTGGCAATAATATTAAGCGTTATCGGCATACAATATCGTAAATGCGATAACGAGGAGGTCAAGACGGCGCTGGAGGAGACAAGAGGAAGGATAAAATCGATTTCTTATATTCATGAAAATTTATGCCGCTCCGACGATTGCGTAAATATAAATATAAAAAAATATCTAAACGATCTGGCAAGTTATCAGTATAAAAATTATATTTCGAAAAATGAAAATATCGCGCTAAAAACAGATATTGACGACGAAAAAATAAATATCGAACGGAGTATTCCTATAGGATTAATAATTAATGAGCTTCTCACAAATTCTTTAAAATACGCCTTTCCCTCCGCGCCAAACGGAGAAATTTTTATCTCTTTCAAAAACCGAAAGGATGAGTACAATCTTATAGTTAAAGATAACGGCGTCGGGTATCGTTACGATTTGGATATTGATAACGTAGAAACGACCGGATTTAAAATAGTCTCTCTCTTAGCTAATCAGCTGAACGGTAAAATTTTTCTTAATACCAAAAACGGTTTTGAAACGGTAATTACTTTTCCAACATAGTCCAAAAAATTAAATTTGACTTTATCGTTCAAATATATTATTTTCGATTTAATCCTTGATAGTATTTATGCAATAAAGTCAGATTAATAAATTGGAATAATAATATATATGGCGCAAAATTCTTTAGGGCAAAAAACAACATATGTTTCAAATTACGATCCTTCCGTGTTGTACGCTATTCGCAGGTCTGAGAGTAGAAAAAAAAACGGCGTCGACGAATCCGGTTTTTATGGATACGACAGGTGGAATTGTTACGAATTTAGTTTTTTAAATAACAACGGCAAACCGATTCAAAAAGTTTTGCGTTTTGCCTACGGTTCCGATTCTCCAAATATTGTGGAATCAAAATCTCTAAAGCTTTATCTATACGGATTTTCTGCGACGCGTTTTTTTGACGAAAAAGACGTAATTTTAACAATTAAGACCGATTTGGAAAATATTATACTTTCGCCGATCGAATACGTCGATTTATACGATCACAACTATTCTTATTCGATTGAAAAAATTAGTAATAAAAATCTTTTAGACAATCTTGAAGTAGAGGTAAACGGTTATAAACCGGATAGATCCCTTTTAAAAACGAAGAAAATTGATAGTTTTAAAAAAATTGAACGATTTTCTTTTTTATTTAAGACTAATTGCCCGGTAACAGGTCAACCGGATTGGGCTACAGTCCATATAAAATATATATCAAATAATATAATAGAGGATTCGTCGCTATTAAAATATATCGTCTCTTTCCGCAATCATGCCGATTATCACGAATCCTGTTGCGAAAAAATTTATTCGGACGTTTACGCGATCTCTTCTCCCCGATACCTTCTTGTCGAGTGTTTTTTTACTCGAAGAGGCGGAATAGATATAAATCCGATGAGAGTCAATCAACCGATAGAGAGTCTTGAGTTGGAAAAACGTTATTGGAGACAGTAAAAAATGAAAGTATTAATGTTAGCTTTAAACAGAGAAAAATTTCCCGATCCGGTTTTTCCGTTGGGGGCAAGTTATATAGCGGGAGCTTTGTCTAAAGCCGGGCATATTGTCGACGTTTTCGACGCCTGTTTTCTGGAAAATCCTCAAATCGAACTTGAGAACTTTCTTAAAGGAAAGAGTTACGATTCGATCGGAGTATCGATTCGAAACGTGGATAACAACAGTTTCCCGATAGCAGAAAACTACCTTAACTATTATAAAAGTATGGTCGATATATGCAGAAAATATTCGAAAGCGCCTATTACTCTCGGCGGATCGGGTTTTTCAATATTTCCCGAACTCTATATGAAAGAACTCGGAGCCGACTACGGCATTAAAGGGGAGGGGGAGTACGCTTTTCTCGAACTTCTAAAAAAAATTGAGACCGGGGATCCTCCGGCCGAAAAACTTTTTTATTCCGAGACTATAAAAGATATTAACTTTGATACGTTTCCCGATAGAAAAGGATTTGATATCGACAAATATTATAAGTATTCCGGTTGTATTAATATTCAAACGAAAAGAGGATGCGCATACAATTGCTCTTACTGCACGTATCCCGTATTGGAAGGGAGATCCTATCGATTTCGCTCTGCAAAAAATGTTGTAGACGAGATCGAATTTTGGAACAAATCAAAAGGGATCGACTATATTTTTTTTGTAGATAACGTATTCAATCATCCTGAAAATTACGCGCTGGAAATTTGTAACGAAATAATCAGAAGAAAATTAAAAATCAAATGGACGGGATTCTTCACGCCAACGTTGTCCGATAATGAATTTATCGGCAAATGTTTGGAGTCGGGATTAACCAGCGCTGATTTTGGAACCGACGCCTTTTCGCCTGAAACTCTCAAAGGTTATAACAAATCGTTTACGGTTGAAGATATATTTAGAAGTTGCGAGATATGCAAAGAGAGAGGTATAAAATTTAATCATAGTTTGATATTCGGCGGACCAAACGAAACTATGGATACCTTAAAAGAGACTCTGGCAAACGTCGAACTAACCGCCCCGACTTCCGTTATAGGATTTATCGGAGTTAGATTATACGCCGGCACTCAGATTGCGGAGACGTTTAAAGACTTGGATATAGGCATAACGCCGGTATTTTACATATCCGAAGCGGTTAGAGACGAGATATTGGATTATTTAGCGGAATATGTTAAAGACAAACGAAACTGGATTATTCCCGGACTGGAAAAGGGGACAAATTTAAGTTTAATAAACCGCATACGAAACAAAGGGGTTAAAGGACCTCTTTGGGAATTGCTCGTTAATTTAAAATAAATATGTTTATACAAATTTTTCTTTAATTATATCAAAAAAAAGCGTATAAATACAGTATGAACTATCAAGATATAGGCGATTTTATTTTATCCCGCAATAATATTTTTTATGCGATAATAAAAGATGATTTTAGTTTAGTTTTTCCGGATAATTCTCTTTTATCGTATCTAGGCGTCGATATTCCGCAAGATTCTTCAAGTCTCGAGAACGTTTTTCCTGAATTATTCGGAATGGACGAAGAAATTCAAGATATTTTAAACGGCAATAACGACGAAATAACCATTCCTTTAATAAACAGAAAGCTGCCGGATAAAACAATATTTTTTGATTTAAGCGTTTTAAATAATCCCGCCGATCGCAAAACGGCTCTTTTGGTCGTTAAAGATACGACGCTTATTGGAGAGGATATTCAAAAACTCCAACAAAGCAGAAACGACGTCGATCTACTGCAGAAACAAATTAATAAAATTAACGAAGAACTAAAAGAATCAAACGCGACTAAGGATAAATTCTTTTCGATAATCGCTCACGATTTGCGCTCGCCGATAAGTTCCTGTATCAGCTATTTAGACTTGCTAAACCATCATAAAGAGTTTTCAGAGCAACAAAAAAACAACGTCTATCTCAATTTAAATAAATATCTGAAAAACACCTTAAGTTTGCTTGAAAATTTACTTTTGTGGGCTAGAAGTCAAAAGGAACTTTTAAATTTTGAGATATCCGACTTTGATCTGTATGGAATAGCGTTAGAAAACATCGAGATTTTTCAAAACATCATAAGTCAAAAAAACATTGCGATAATTAACAATATACCCGAAGGAATTATTGTTAGCGTTGATTATGAAATGTTTAACACCGTCGTTAGAAATATTTTATCCAACGCTATTAAATTTACAAAATCCGGAGGTAAAATTATAATCGATTACGCTTTAAGCGCTCAATTTTGCGATTTAATAATTATTGATAACGGGATAGGTATGGAGCAAAATAAAATAGACAGTCTGTTCAAGATCGATAAAGTCGCGTCGACTCCGGGAACTAACGGAGAAATGGGAAGCGGACTTGGCTTAGCGTTGTGTTATGAATTTATAAAAAAACATAATGGACATATAGCTATAGAAAGCAAATTAAATGTTGGAACAAAGTTCGTTATTTCAATACCAAAAAAAAGGTAACAATATGAAATTATCGATTAATCAAAAAAAAAGATTGACTTCAATAGTATTACAATATTCGGTTATTTTCGGCTACGGTCTTTTTGAAGAAAATATGGACATTCTTATAGAATCAAACAGATTAATAGACATAATAAACGACTCTCATCCTAACGATAACGAAGTATCAAAATTGTTATCAATTGTTCGGCAAAAACAGCTTCTATTTGGAAGCGGTATGGTTTCGACGAACGCTTATGTTCACAAGGAATGCGAGCAAATAATTAGGGTTCTAAAAAATTTAAATAAACCAAAATTGTACATCGGCGATTTAAATTACAAAAAACGCTAGAATAAATTGAGTTGTAAAATATTCTTGACAATAATATTTTAATTTGTAGTATATATAAATATCAACGGAGTGTATATGAATAAGTTAGTATTAATATTTTGCTTATTATTTTCGTTTATTGGTTTAGTCAACGCTCAAAATAAGGACGATATTTCGTCCGAATTCGAAGATATTATAGCCAAAGCTAAAAGCTCTGTCAACGCAAGTATCGACCTAAAAAAAATAGATAAAGAAAAGATTTCTACTATCGGTAAAAGCGGCGACTCTTTATTAAAATCAAAATCAACCGCTCCCAAATGGATAAAGTCTTTCCCAAAAGAAAAAGGGTATTTTGTCGGAATCGGCTCTTCCTCATATACAGGAGATATTGAAAAAGATAATTTATCCGCAATGAACGCCGCGATAAATATGCTTGCCGGTCAAATCGAAACTAAAATTGTATCCGAAGCGGAAGATATTATAGTCGAAGATCAAAATAAATCTACCGAATACGCTTCGCTACAAGTAAAAACGTTTGTAAAGCAAAATCTAACGGGTTTGGAACTTGTCGACGCTTGGTATAACAAAAAGCAGGGAGTTTGGTATTATTACAGATTAAGCGAAGAAAAATATTTTGAAACGCAAAAAAAGCGCTTGGAAGTAGCGAAAGAAACGGCGGTTAAATATTTTTTAACCGGTATGGAAGAAAAAGAAAAAGGAAATTTAAAAACATCTGTTATGGCTTTGTTAAATTCATATACCGCATTATCTTCTTTTCCTCTTGAAAAAGCGGTAGTAAATTTTAATAATAAAGAATACAATGTTTTTATAGATTCTAAAATAGAAGCTAAAAAGTTGTTTGACGAATTAACTTTTACTCCGCAAAACAAAACTAGTTTTTCTACAAAAGGGCTTGGAAGTCAATTTGTATATTTGGTTAAACTTCAAAACGAGCCTTTCGCGGGCGTTCCAATGTATTATATTTCAAAAAAAGAAAAATATTCGGTAATTACCGACGATAAAGGATCTTTTGTTATAAATTTTAAAGATATCGGATTTACGTCTGAAAAAATCTTTTTTGGGTTAGACGTTGAAAAAATAGCCTCTTCGGATTATTTAGATAAATACGACTATAAAAATATTGAAAGCGCGCTTGGAACTTTAAGAAGCGTAGATATTAAAAAAGAAGGGCCTTTGGTTTTTATTGAATACGACGACAAAGCTTTGGAAGTGAAAGAAACCATACAAGAATTACTCATTAAGGACTTTAATAGCAGAGTTGCCGATTCGGCTAGCGACTCGCGCTATATCCTCTCTCTCTCCTTAAATGCAAAAACCTATCCGCCTAATTATACCGGTATAGTTATAACCGACGGAACGCTTACTATCTCTATGAAAGAGAACGACGTAAAAAAATCAAAAGTTTTTGCTCTAAATTTGGATACGGTAAAAGGTCAGGGGCTAACGATTGATCAATCAATCGAGGAAGTTTGTATTTCTTTATCGGAACAAATTAAAGAGGGAGATTGGACAAAAATAAAAGAAGAATTAGAGAAAGTTAAATTAGAAACGTTTGTCATAGTTGAATAACGGAATGCCATGAGAAAACTAATATTTTGTATTATTTTAGCGTTCGGTTTATGCGCCTCTTTTTTGAGCTCCCAGGAAAAAAAAGCCTGCGGTATTACTTACAAAGCAAGCGACGCCTCAATTAAAAACATAGTCGTAGAATATAACGAGATTATCGAAACTATTTTAAGAAAAATACTTGTTTTAACAGGCAAGTATGATCCTGTAATAGATTACGCCGACAGATCAGACGACGAGTTAAACGCTTTGAATCTGATAAAAAGAGACGTTCTTGTAGGTATTTACGATAGGGAAGAATCAAAAAAAGTCAGAAATATGGAATTCGCTAATAAAGATAATATTTTGTTTTATAACGTCCATTATGATTTTGACGAAAACGATAATAAAGTTTACTATTTAAATTTATCGTTATTTGACGCTGTTAATAATAAAGATATCAAACCCGAAAAATTTGAGATAAAAAAATCGGATTTTGAAAATAACGTTACAAGAGCTATCTGGAATTCAGGTCTAAAATTCTTTGATCTGCCTCAAATCGGTTATACAAATATTTCCGACAGCGTTATTAAAGACTACAATGATAAAAATCAATGGGGAACGATTAAGATAAAAACTTCTCCGGGGAATTCAAATATTTACGTTGACGAAGGATACGTTGGTACGACTGTTGAAGGAGAGTATTTGATTTTGAATTCCTATAAGGGCGACGCAAGAATTTCTATAGAAAAATATGGATATTACGATATCCGTCAAACAATTTCTATTTTGCCAAAAAAAGAGACGGTATTAGATTTCTCCTTAGAAAGAAAAACGGGGATACTTAACATAGAGACTTCGCCAAAAATAAAAGGCGCAATAATTAAGCTTGGCGATAAAGAAATTGGCGTAACAAACTCAGGCGGAAAAATATCGTTACTTAACTTCCCCGTAGGAGTTCATTCCCTAGAAATATACGCAGATAAGTATAAAACGCAAAAATTAGACGTTGAAGTTCTTGAAAAAACTTTTTCACAAAAAACCATAGTTAAAGTAGACATGACGTTTCAAGACATAAGCCTTGAGGTAGATTGCAACGTAAAAAATGTCGAGATATATTTAGATGGAATTTTAATGGGTAAAAGAGCGCCTTTAGTTCTTAACAACGTATCTCAAGGCGAGCATAAAATAAAAGTATTCAATGACGATTACGGAAAAAGCGAGATAGACGTTAAAATCAGCAAGCCGGATAATAGAAAAGTTTTATTAATTCTGAAAGAAAAAGGCGGGCTTCCGCCTTATCCGTATACGGCTTTCAAATTCTGGATAGGGCAGTTATGGGTCGACGACGGACCTGTTGTATCAAACATGAATTATATCTTAGACGATAATATCACCAGACAAATAGCGCTTGTCGGTAATTCTTTTTCTGTCAGTTATATGTTCTCATTTTTAAGATTTGATACGACTTTCTTGTTTTTCCACGGTAATAATAATTGGTCAAACGGTTTAGGATCAACCGCTCCTGGACACAGTTATATCTCGTTCGATCTGTTATTTTCATCATATTTTAATTTCTCTGTCAGAAAATACATAATGGATCCTTTAGGGTTTAAAACATTTTATAGTTCGTATGAAAACGGTAAAAACGCTTTCGCGCTATTATCTGATTTTATTCTGGACGTTGGCGTTTCTTATAACGTTAATTTTTACCGCGAAATTAACGATTCTGTTAATTCTAAGATTTACAATTTATCAAATTATTTTCACTACACTAATTTCTATTTTTCTCTGGATTTCTTAACGGTAATCAAAATAGTAAAAAATCCTTTTTTCGACAAACTTATAATAGGATTCCCTCTGCATATAAATATCGCGTCGCAATACGGTAATCCCAATATTATCTGGGGCGTCAAGCTGGGGGTGGCGTTTTGAAAAAAATGTTCTTAATAATAATTATTGCTAGTTTATTCGTTAGAATTTATCCTGAAAATATTGAATTAAAGAAAGAAGATAAAACTTTAGTTATGCTATATATGATCAAATATTTTGGAAACAAAACTTCCGATGAAGCGATTAGCATCGAACGAAACATTACCGATAGAATCAAAACCGCATTAAATAAAACGGGGAAATTTGAAGTAATTAACACGGTTATTTCTGAAGAGGCGCTTGCGGAGATTAAATCCACTCAATTAGGATTAACTGAGAATAAAGAAAAAATAAACAGTAAATTCTCTAATTACCTTGTTACCGGTAAATATATAGAACTAGACGGAAAGGCTTTTATTTCTCTATCCTTAATCGATATGGCTAACGGTAAAATACTAAACTCGGCATTTGATCAAACCGAGTCAAACGTAAAAAATATATACGACGCCTGCTCCGGTATAGCTTTCAATCTCGCCGGACTAAACTATAAAAAGACAGAAATTGTTACCGATCAAGTCGAAGATAAAAACTTGATTTCAGGATTTACCGTATCGATTATACCCGGTAAAGGAGACGTAAAATCCGTACTTATGACTCCAAAAAAAGATTATACATTTTACGGATCTAAAATCAAACTACCTCCTCTTTCCGCGGGAGAATATAAATTATCCATTGAAAAAAACGGATTTTATCCGGTCGTCGAATCAATATATATAGTAGACGACGAGAAAAAAAACATTGATATCTATTTGGAAACCAAAAAAGGTAAAATAACTATCAATACTCCTAACGAGATCAACAGCAGAGCCGCTTTGGACGATAAAAATCAAAAATCCGATTTTGAGCGATATCTGATTTTTAAAGACGTTCTTATCGGTAAGCATTTTTTGTTTTTAGAAAAAGACCTCTATTTTCCGCAGAAATTGGAAGTAGAATTATTTGAATCGGGCGAAAACGTAAATCTAACCGTCGATTTTAAAGTTAAACCCGTTAATACTCTCTTTACGTCAAACGTAAAAGCTACTTCTGTTTTTGTAGACGGTATATTTTATGGAGTTACTCCGTTTGTACGTAAAATTGAAGACGGGACGCATAACATTACTTTTAAGAAATTCCTTTACGGAAGTTATACCTCCAAGATTGACATCTACGATCCCGAACCTCAAATTATCAAAGGAACTATAAACGCAGATTTAAACAAAGTTAAATTATTGCGGGAATTTTATCCTCACTTTTTTCTTTCTTTAAATCTATACGGCGGTTTGTATTCTCCATACTTTTTAAGATACGCTCCTTTCCAAAAAACTATAACTGATAAAAATGCGGGCGAAGCTCTATTCAATATATCTACCGACATTTCTTTCGGTCTGGATTTGGAATATCTGTTTTTTGGAGTAAAAACTCTCTTAACGTGGTATAACGAAAATCCCTATTGGATTAATGCTATCAATCCTTCTTCGCTTAATCTTGATCTGATACCTTATATCGGTTTTAAGTTATATGCGGGGCTTTATACTTCGTTTGATTTTGGCGTGGGACTTGATATGACCATATTAAAAGCGACGCCGGGATTAAAATATATAGATTATCCTATATCGAGATTAAACGTAGATTTATTTACTCATTTTCAAAATTATCTTCTGCTTTTTAATATTACTTTTTACAATAAATATAAACGCGAAGTATTTGGATTTATATCGATGACCAGATTTGACTTCCTTGACCGCGCTATATATCCAAATTCTAGAATTTTCAATCATCCTTTAATGGTTTATTTAGGATTAAAGATTCCTATAGTCTATACAGACTCAAAAAAGAGGATGGAAAGCAAAAATTATCAATATTTTTTGGATAAAGAGACGGACGTAGGCAGTTACGAATATTTATTAGACAAAAAACAAAAAAATCAGCAATAAATATTAACTTGAGGATGTTTTATTGAAAAAAATTTTTTGCGTTTTTATTTTTACTTTTATTCTGTTTTATCAAACTACCGCCAAGAACAACGCCGTCAAAGATTATTGGCGCGGACAAGCCGTATTACTGGAATATAATCCGATTTTTCATTTTTCAAGCGGTATCGGCGGACAGGCGGAAATGTCGTTTATGATGGGTTTTAGCGTTGAAACAGAGTTTGTCTATATTCATACTGATCTTTATACCGAACTATCAAAACAAGTAATTATAAATACCAAGTTAATGGGATGGAAATTATTAATTGAGCCTGTCGTTTACGTATTGCCGATGTTAAGACTTTTTGGTATAGTTTTGCCGAATTCTTTTATTAATCAAATTATGCAAGTTCAAATGAGCGGTCCTTACTTTGGATTTGGTTTAAATATCGGTTATTTTGACGCTTACAGATACGACGCAACCTATGGCAACCATTTTGGCGCAGGACTTGGCGGAAAAATCGGGGTTAGAGCAATTTTTTTTAATTTCTTATCTGTCAATTTTTCTTTACAATTAAGCGGCTTTTTTAATAATCAGATGGAAATGAAAGATCGCGCTACAGGCGCTCCGGTTTATATGCTAAATGAAAAAAACTTTAGCTATATGGCAAATTTAGGAGTTCATGTCGGATTAAACGTAGGTTTTTATCTTCCGCTTAATATTATAATGGATTATCACACAAGGAATGAAGTTGAATAGATTTGTTTGCGTCTGTTTATATATCATTTTTTTTCTATCTCTCGCATATTCGGAAGAAAGCGCGCCGGATGGAAAATTTTTATTCTTAGGCATAAAATACATAACGGAAGAGGACGATACCGGCGATAAGATACTAGGCGGAAACTCCGTTATCCAAAACGTTGTCGATGAAATAAGATTTATAACGAGTTGCCCAACGGCATTTATTAACGATATACTTCAGAATTCGGCAAATGCATATAAACTTTCTTATAAAGAAGGTTTTTTAAAAAACTTAAAAAATCTAAAGATTCCGCGCTCAACCGATACTTCATTTCTAATAAAAACTTTAAAGGAAAACTGCGATTTTGTAGAGAATTACGATTTTATTAACTCTTCAGATAATAATAAATCATTTTATAATAAAGATTTTTTGGATTATATTAAGAACTATTTTGATATTCATATAAACGACGATTATTTATCAAAACTTAATAATCCCGGTTATAATCCTTTCATTAACGAAAAATCGGCTTTGGATCTATTGGATAACGCATATTTGAAGTTAAAAGACGGCTTTGGCCTCCCTTTTGAATCGTACGAAGACCTTTATAAACTAATGGGTATCGCGGCGACTATATCTCTTCAGATAAATAAAGAGATAAAATATTTTATCGGAGAAGAAGAGGAGTTAAAAAAAGAGATCGGAAATATTAACAAAATAAAAGAATACTCGGAAAAAGATATCTCTAAAGTAAACGAAGAAATCTCAGAAATAATTCTTCAAAAAAATAAACTAAAAGAGTCTACGGATAACAGTATTAATCAAGTTTATAATAGTTTTACTTTCAACGCCTTTATCGGCAAATTTGATAACACGGACGATAAAAGTTTTGTCCGAAATTGTTTTTTGTTTGATTCTAAAAAGAAAACTAATATTGTCAACGAAGAAAAAAGGGGCGCTTTATTCAATTTTCTTATCGATAAAACCGATTACGCTAAAAAAGAAAATGAACAAAAACTCAGAGAAAATTATTTAGCTTTAATATCAAAATATCCGGAAACGCCTGAAACTTACAACAAGCAGACATTTGAAGAAATGTTAAAATACGCAAAAGATATTAACAAGAATTTTGATCTTTTTGAATCAAAAAACAGTTATTTGTTAAAAAAAAATTATTCGTTAACTTCCGAGGATAGAGAAATACTGCGAACTGCGATGAATAAAGTTAATTATAAATATGAAAAATCTATTTATAAAAGCAAATCCGAAATAGATAAAAATAGCGGTAAAAAACAGATAAAGATTATCGATTACAAATTAAGCATAAATTACTATTCAATATTACTCGATAAGGAGATTAAAAGAAATTTTTCCTCTTACGAAGATATACCTTATAATACTCTAGATAATCTTATTTCAGATATTGGTAGAAGAATTAACGAATATATTTACAACGGAATAAAATCTTACAACTCCTCAAATATCAAGAAGTCTGTTAAATCTATGATTTACAGACAATCTATAACTGAAGGTAAAAATATTCCGGCTTGGATAGGCGGATTATCAATTTTCCCGGGATACGGAATCGGTTTATTCGGACTTTTAAGTTATAGATACGATATAGAGAGAGGAGCCGGAGTAGAGATAAATCCAAAAGTAATGTTTTCTTTTGGGGTTACTTCTTTAGCAAGTTCGTTAACTGCCGATATAATAATGCTGGTTGGTATAGCCAGCTTTTTCCCGAACGGAAAATATTTTTATAACGACAAAGCGGCTATAATCTTAGCGGCGTCAATACCTTTTAGAGCGTTAAGTTTTATTTTAAATATTTATTCTTTTTCAATTTATATTAATGTTAAATCATTAACAAATTTAAAAATATACAACGAATTAATCGATAAAGAAACCGTTAATTTTAAAAAATCAAACGGAAATTTAATAAATAATATTTCATTTGATTTGTCGCTAGGTATAAAATTATAATTAAAACAGGCGTATTATGGAAAATATTAAAGAATTTCTTTCTTACAAACCATTAGATTCAAAAATCGAAAATTTGGAAAGTATCGAATTGAATCAACTAAAAACGCTTCAACGAGCTCTAAAATATGAAAATTTAAACGCAGAAATCGTCAGCGAAGTTCTTCCTCAATCTATCTCCATGAGAAATCGAGTTGACTCGATGCTTCCCATGTCTCTTGTAGACTCAACAGAGGAGGCGATAAAATATTCCGTTAAGAACGATTCAGAAATATTAAGTACGGCGCTATCTCCTATATTAGGCCCTATGATCGCTAAGTCTGTTTCGACTCTATTTAAAGAATTTATGGAATCTATTAATAAAGGAATTGAAAAAAGCGTTTCATTTCAGGGACTTAGATGGCGTCTTGAGGCTAAGAAAACCGGTAAAAGTTACGCCGAAATACTTTTTATCCATACTTTACTTTACAGAGTCGAGCATGTTTTTTTAATTCACAAAAAATCCGGATTATTGATAAATGAAGTCAAATCTACAGAATCGACTATTGTCGATTCGGACTTGGTAACTTCAATGCTTGTAGCGATTAAGGATTTTGTTAACGACTCTCTTAAAATATCCAAAGAAAAGGACGTCGACGCTCTTGAAGTAGGAGAATATAATATTTGGCTCGAGTCGGCCTCTTCATTAACGCTTGCCTGCGTAATAAAAGGCGCTCCAAATCTTGAGTTAAGAAAAAAAATGAGGGAAACGATTTCTATAATTCGTTATAAATACGACTTAGAACTGGATAATTTCAATGGAAATATGGACCCTTTTAAAACTGCGTCTCCCTATCTCGAAACTTGTTTATTATCTGAAAATAAATCTTTTAAAAAAAAGAAATTTCCGATATTTGCCGTTATTTTTATCTTTCTGTTTTTAACGGTAAGCGGATATTTGACGTCCATTCCAATAATACAAAACGTAAGATTTCACAAGTATATTAATGCCCTTGACTCGTTAAGCGGAACTAGAGTAACCAGAATTGATAATAATATATTTCATAAACATATTTATGGAATCAGAGTAAACCAATCGGAAAACTTAGAAGAGCTTCAGAAAAAATATTTATTAGGCAATTCCAAAATAGTATACCATTGGGAATCGTTTAACGGATCGGATAATACAGAAATAGAGAAACTTAAAGAAAGCATTGAAACTTTATACGTCAATTTTGGAGCGAATTCTGAAGAATTAAGTCCCGATCAAATAAGATCGCTAAACAATATGATAATAGATTTTAAGAAGCTAAAAGAGCTTGCCGTAAATCAAAAAAAGAAATTTAAAATTAACATAGAAGCGCGTTCAATGAATATAGGAAATTCGAATTTGGAATTTTTAACAAGCGAAAGAAGAGCAAATACCGTCGTTAATTTCTTATTAACAAACGGATTTTTGCGGGAAGATTGCGATATTTCCTCTCTCGGCTCTTCTAAACCAATCTCTACCGGCGATAAAGAAAAAGATTCGATCTTAAATAGAAGCGTAATATTCAGCGTTATTATGGATGATTAATATTTTATTCTTGCGAGATTTTATCAGATATCCGCGCTTTTTTGAATATATTTGATAGTTTTGACGTAATAAAGAGCGAACTTCAAATAATTTGCGACTCCTCTCCATAGTTCGTCTAAAAATATTCCGATTAAAAGTCCGGCGATACCAAAATTAAATACAAACATAAAAATGTAGGAGAAAAATACCAATAATACCGTACCCGGTATTTGGGTAATAAGCATCCACATAGTATCGCCTCTGCCTCTTATTGCGTTGCCCCCCACGACGTTTAAAGCAGTCGGAAAAGTAGTAATCGCCATAATATATAGTAGTTTGTAATATTGGTCTATAATAGTTTTGTCGTTAGTGAAGATAGACAAAATTTCCTTTGGAAATAATACGAATAAAAATGATATTATAACGCAAATTAACAAAGAGTAAAATATGGACAAGTTACCAGCTCTAAACGCCTCATTTTTATCGTTAGCCCCCGTCGCTTTACCTACCAAATTTAACGCCGCGACAGATATTCCCATATACAGATTTACGGTAAGACTTAAAATTATCCCAAATATACCAAATAACCCGGCCGCAAGCGGATCGTATTTATTTAGAATAAAAACCAAAGCATTTTGACCCAGAACCCATAGCATAAAGTCAAGACCGACAGGTATCCCTAGTTTGAACGATTTAAAGTATATTTTGAAACTCGGACTAAAAATTCCTCTTAGCCGTAATATAAAATCTTTTTTTATCATAAAAACGGAAATTAAAAGAATGACGTCGCTAACCAGATGGCTAATCAAAGTCGCTATAGCCGCGCCTTCGATTCCAAGTTCGGGAAAACCAAATTTTCCAAAAATAAGAATCCAGTCCAAAAAAATATTAAGCAGGGTTTTAACTATAGAACTTACCATTATTGGAGAAGTTATACCTTTTCCTTCCAAAATGGAATTTCCGCTTAATACAAAGCCCAATACAAGAAAATGAAAAGAGATAATTCTAACATAATTATACGACATCTCAAGAATATCGCCTCTGGCGCCAAGCAAATGAATTATACTTTTACCAAAAATAAACCATATTATAAAATAAACGCACGAGATAATTTGGTTGAAAACAAACGATACTTCGGCGTATCTTCTCGCTTCTTTAAAACTTTTAGCGCCTATACATTGAGATATGAGTATCGTCGTTCCTTTTGAAGTAGCAAACATCAGCGACATAAATATGAACAAAGGATATATGGCGTTAGTAATAGCCGTTACCCCTTTTATATCATAGTGGCCTATGAATGCGGTATCCGTGAGATTTAACAGATATTCAACAATCATTTGTATCATTATTGGAATTGATATAACAAATATCTTTTTTCTTAATTCGGTATTTTTTTGTATCAGGTTTTTTATCATAAATTTATTTTAATATTTTATAAATATTCCTCTTTTATATAGAATAATATATAATTTATAAAGATTTACTCAAATATTTATTTTATTCTTTACAAATTAATTATATATTGTTATATAGAGTAGAATATGGTTAATTATTTTAAAATAGAAAATAATAAATTAGTAGAATCCAACTTAGAAGACTCAATAGTAATAATATATAAAAAGCCTGAAAAAAATGAAATGAACTATTTGATCAGCGCTTACGGGATGGACGAGCATAACGTAAACTCGTCTATAGACCCCGACGAATTGGGAAGAATCGAGTTTGAAGAGGATCATATCATGTTTTTGTTAAAAAGGCCTAAAGACTACTCTAACGAAGACAATCTATTATTTAAAGTAACTTCCGTCGGCGTATTCATTTTTAAAGATAAAATGATAATTATTATGCCGGAAGATATTCAAATATTTGAGGGGAGGCAATCTTTCAAACTTAATTCTCTTTTGGACGTTTTATTAAAACTGCTGTTTGGCACAATTTCTCATTTTCTCGGTCATTTAAAAGTAATTAATATGATATCGGATTCGTTGGAGCAAAAAATAAATACGTCGATGGAGAATAAATTTCTAATTAATATGTTTACTCTTGAAAAGAGCTTAGTTTACTTCCTAAACGGTATTAATTCTAATTCGGTATTATTTGAGAAAATGAAAGCCGCCGCCGCAAGGATCGGATTCACCCCCGACAATTTATCTCTACTGGACGATATAATAATCGAGAATACTCAGTGTTACAAACTGGCGGAAATCTACGCTAACGTCTTGTCGGGGATTACCGCCGCAAGAGCCGCTATTGTGAGCAACAATCTTAACGTCCTTATGAAAACCTTAAATATTATAACTATTTCGATAATGGTGCCTACTTTTGTAGTCAGCGTTTTTTCTATGAACGTAGGCATTCCTATGCAAGACAAACCGTTTGCGTTTTGGGTCATTATGGGACTCTCCGCCGTATCGATTATTTTAACGTCTATTTTTTGGAAATTAAAGAGATGGTGATTTTTAGCGTAAAATTTTACTTCAAGCGGCGTTTGTTACTCTGAATTTATATCGGTTGTAGCGGGTTTTGCGTTTTTTGAACTAGCTATTTGCCGGTTTTTAAGATCAACGGTTCGCGCCGAATATAATCATATAATTTTAAAAAGGAGATTCTATGAAAAGCGTAAAATATACGCCAAAATTAATTACGGTTTTTAAAGAGGGATACTCTTTTAAAACTTTTACAAAGGACTTATCCGCCGGAGTTATTGTCGGGATTGTGGCTCTCCCGTTATCAATAGCTTTTGCTATCGCATCCGGAGTCAAACCGGAGCAGGGGTTATACACCGCGATTGTCGCCGGAATAGTTATATCCATACTTAGCGGCAGTCGCGTTCAGATAGGGGGACCTACCGGAGCTTTTATTGTAATGCTTTACGGTATTGTACAAAAATACGGCTACGACGGATTAGCCGTCGCCGGAATAATGGCCGGAATACTTTTGGTCATAATGGGTATAGCGGGGCTGGGCTCCGTTATCAAGTTTATTCCATATCCCGTAACGGTCGGATTTACGACGGGTATAGCTCTAATAATATTTACGACTCAGATTAAAGACTTTTTAGGATTGCAAATAGACAAAGTTCCGGCGGAATTTATTAATAAAATTATAGCATATTCGCAAAATATACTTACCGTCAATCCTTACGCTCTATTAATTGGAGGGGTATCTATCGTTATTATGATATTGTGGAAAAAAGTTTCTCTCAAAATTCCCGGTTCTCTAATTGCGATTATCGTATCCACCCTGATAGTTTTGATATTCAAACTACCGGTCGATACGATCGGAAGTAAATTTGGATCCGTTCCAAATATGCTGCCTCTACCCAAGTTTCCTCATATAGACTTTAAAGTACTGCCGGAACTTTTTCAACCGGCTCTATCGATCGCGCTTCTGGCGGGTATAGAGAGTCTTCTCTCCGCGGTAGTCGCCGACGGTATGACCGGCGGGAAACATAGATCGAATATGGAGCTAATCGCTCAAGGGGCGGGAAATATAGTATCTCCGTTATTCTGCGGAATCCCCGCGACCGGAGCGATTGCCCGAACGGCGACAAATATTAAAAACGGCGGAACGACTCCGATAGCCGGCATTATACACTGCGTTACTTTATTACTGATTATGCTTTTTTTCGGCAAATTGGCGGCTCTGATTCCTATGCCCGCGTTATCGGCAATTTTAATTATGGTTGCATATAACATGAGCGAAATTCATATTTTTGTTAAGATTTTTAAAAGCACAAAGAGCGACGTTATTGTTCTTTTAGTAACATTTTTATTGACGGTAATTTTAGATTTAACGGTGGCGATACAAGTCGGAGTCGTTCTTGCTTCTCTACTTTTTATGTATAGAATGTCAAACGTATCTCAAGTCGGAAAGATGATCGTCGACGACGAAAACGAAACGGACGCAAATTCAATTAAAAATAAAAACGTTCCCGCCGGCGTAGAAGTCTATGAAATATACGGTTCATTCTTCTTCGGGGCGGCTGAAAAATTTAAAGACCAAATAAAGTCCATAGAAAAAAGCCAAAGATTTTAATACTTAGAATGAGGAACGTTTTAATGATAGACGCGACCGGTTTGACGGCTCTTGAAACGATTATCGTAGATAGTCAGAAACAGGGGATCAAAGTTGTTCTTTCCGGAGTTAGAACTCAGATGTTTTTAGTTTTACAAAAATCCGGTTTGGTTAAAAAACTTGGCGAAGAAAATGTAGCGGCAAACATAGACCTAGCTTTAGCCAGAGCTAATGAAATATTATCTGAAGAAGCTGAAATTTAATAAGAGATACGATGAAGATTGTTATACCTATTATACTGCTATTAATTTCAAACGTTTTTATGACCTTTGCCTGGTACGGTCATCTAAAATTTAAAAACAAACCGCTACTGATAGTTATCGTAGTAAGCTGGCTTATCGCGTTTCTTGAATACTGCTTTCAAGTGCCGGCAAATAGAATAGGACACGGGCAATTTAGCGCGGCGCAATTAAAAACCATACAGGAGATTATAACTCTTTCGGTTTTTTCCGTATTTTCTGTTCTCTACCTTGGAGAGGAGATAAAATGGAATTATATCGTAGGTTTTATTTTGATTGTAGCCGCCGCATTTTTTATCTTCAAAAAGTGGTAAATAATTAGCAAATAATATTTTTTCTAAATCAAAATTCCAAAATTCCGATAATAACTATATAGCAAAGCGAGGTAATTATGTTAAGAGGAATTTATACGGCGGCTTCAGGCATGGCGGCGATGGAAAAAAAATTAGACATTATATCTAATAATCTGGCGAACGTAGATTTAGTGGGATTCAAGCAGGATATGGCTATTATGAAAGCTAACCCGGATATGCAAATAAGGCGTCTCGACGACGACGGAAAATTGTCGTTTCCTTTGGGCAGTTACGACGAAGCCCCTTTTGTCGGGAAACTCGGAACAGGAGTCGAGCTTAACGAGTCGTATACTATTTTTAATCAAGGTTCGCTTAAAGAGACCGGCAACGATTTCGATCTGGCGCTGGACGGAAAAGGATTTATAGCGATAGAAACTGAAAAAGGGGAGAGATATACCAGAAACGGAGCTTTTACTATCGACAAAGAGGGATACTTAGTTACAAAAGACGGATTGAAAGTTTTAACGGAAACCGGTCCGATAAAAATAAAGAGCAATAATTTCGTCATAGATAAAGAGGGGAATATATATCAAAATAACGAGTTTGCGCAGGATGAGAACCGTTTGGTTTTAAAAGAAGAAAACGAGTGGAAAGCGACCGAGTTTATCGGAAGATTAAAAATTGTCAGATTTCCCAGAGAACGCGAGTTGAGAAGAGAGGGAAACTCGTTTTTCTACGAGGATCAATTTACCGGAGAACCGTTTATAGCGGAAGGGAATCTGCGTCCGAACGTTTTACAAAACTTCGTCGAGGCTGCGAACGTTAATCCCGTTACGGAAATGACAATGATGATAGAAGTTCAAAGGTCTTACGAAGCGAATCAAAAATCTATACAATCTCACGACCAACTTCTCGGAAAATTAATTAATGAAGCGGGAATAGTTAGATAATCTTAAACCTAGTTATATTTTCTAAAGAATATCTCGGGGCGGTATTCAAAGTGCATAAGATCGTATCTTTTCCACTTGCCGCCCCAGCAAAATCCGTGTTTCTCGAAGATCTCGATTATCTTTTGAGGAAAGCGCGCTTTATCCTCTTCGGGGATAGTCCACCAATAGTCGCGAAATTTGGAAGTCCAATACCAATATAACTCTTTGCCGTATGTTCTAGGGGATATATCTATCGCAATCGCCCACGAGTGTAACGACGGTCTTTTTTGATAAGCGACCTCGCGACGGGAATACGACGAAACCGATCTTAGGTTTTTAAACCAAAGTTTAATATCCTCGTTCCCGTCAATCTCTCTATTAATTTCCGACAACGCTTTGCTAAACCGATAAGCGCATTTATTTTTACCGTTTATCTGAAATTTAAATTTATTCATTTTAAAGTAGTTGAAATTTTCTTCAATTTCTCTCTTGTCTTTGCCGTATATCGAGTCAAAAAAAGCGTAATTAGTAAATCTGTCGGTTACAAAAGTCGAGAAAAAGAGCGGATACTCTTCGAAAACCAAATCCGACTTGATATATTCGTAATATAAATAGCCCAAAAAATGTTCGTCCGCGGAAACGTCCTTTTCGGGAAGCATTAAACTCTCTTTAAAAAAGAATTTCTCTCCGTTTTTCAGGAAAAATATTATATCCCGGCTATTTTCGTCGTATAATAATCGGGCTTTACTAAAATTATACCTATAAGACAGATACATAGCGTTTGCTTTATCGATCCATCTGATCTTGGAATATTCGTCCGGAAAAATCTCGTTAGGATAAAATTTGTCCAAAATATTTTCAAAATCCGGACTAATATTTAACGCGCCGGATATATCGCTAAAATAAACTAATTTGGAAGAATTAAACTTATCGGCGCTCTTAGGTTTGCCGCTCTCTTCTAAAAATAAATACGCCAAATGAGACGCAACGGCAAGATAGATTAAAATAACGAAAATAAGCGCAAAATATTTTGGTTTCATAGATTTGATAAAAAAAGAGACCGTCTAATCGACGGCCCCTTTATTATTAAAAGTTACTGACTAATTGCATTAACGGGGCATACCGCCGCGCAACTGCCGCAGTCGGTACATTTTTCTTCGTCGATTTTGTATGGACTTCCCTCGGATATAGCGTCAACCGGACACTCCGACATGCAAGTCCCGCACTCGATACAGTCGTCAGAAATCTTATAAGCCATCTTAATAGCCTCCTAATAAATATTTCATTATAATATACAAAAAAAAATCGATTTGGTAAATATATTTTATCATTATTTTTTACCATTATTACCGGTTTAACAAGAGATGAATTTATAGATTTAATTTAATAACGGAATTCATGGATTATTGCTAATCCGGCAATTCCCGTATTTTACCAAGAGACGCATATGCGTCGGACCAAAACCGCATATGTGTCAAATTACTCTTAACATCATATGTGTCAATATTTCTTTCTACGACAATTGTCGCGCGTTATCGACCCGGCGCGTATGTCAAATTCTCTCGGGGAGCATGGCGTCTCATATGTGTCAATTTCTATCGAGGAGCGGCGCGGCGTCGCATATGCGTTGATTTATTTTGACACATATGCGACGATTTTTTTATCGGGGAGCGGCGCGGCGCAAAATACCGATTAAAAAGATAGAAAACAATTCAATTTAAGTGTATAATATAGGTTAAATAAAAAAAAGCAAGGCGTATAGATGAAAAAATATTTGATTTTGGCGCTGTTAATTGCCGTCATGGCAGATATGTATCCGGTAAAAATTAAGATCGACCAAAAGGATAAAACGAAAGAGCCGATTATCTTACAGGCGATATTAGATACCGGTTTCGGAATTGTCGGGGTAAACGACGGCGTTGGGGTAACGGATTATCAATCTTATTTTATCAAGACTGCTTTTCATATTAATGATTTTGGGATCGGTTTGGATTTTACTATCAGGTTTAAAATATTCTCTTTGGAACCCGAGTTCCGTTTTCGCGATTGGTATATCGAAGGGGATCCGTTGGCGACCGTTTTTTTATATCTTGACAGGATAGATTATATACGATATGGGAACGCGCAAAGCCCGATTTTTTTTACGACGGGCAAGATTCCTTATACGACCTTCGGATCGGGGACGCTTGTAAACAATTTTCATAATAACTTTTTTGTCCCGATTAATAAAGAAAACGGCGCGTATTTTCGCCTCGACGGAGAGTATTTTGAAAAATATAAGATAAAAAACATCCCTATCAATTTTACTTTTTTTTGCCCGGATTTACTGGATCCCGACATATTTGGATTTGATTTCAATATAAACCCCCTTGGATTTGCTAAATTCAAAGATATTTTCAAATTATCGTTAGGCGTTACTTTTATGTCGGATCTTGATACTTTTGAGAGAAACAGGCTGAGCGCTCTCAAAGGGCAATATTTTCAAAGCCATAGAAATTTTCACGTTAACGGATTTAGTTCGGCGTTGATTAGCGGATCCGTTCCGATATCTTTTGTATATTTTAAAAAGGATTACGTCAAAGTATCTGTAATCGACGAAGTAGCTTTTGCATACAACGGAGCCAATCCGTCCGATCCGGATAAGTCTGATTTTGGGATTGCCAATAATCTTGAAGTAGAAGCGAGATTCTTAAACGTTAAGAATTCCGGATTGCTTTTAGGATTAAGCTCCGGATTTATCGTTCAAGGCAAAGATTTTTTTATAAATTATTTTTCCTCTAATTACCAGATAGTCAGGCAGAAGCAGTATAGCGGGCAGAGCGAAGATTATAATTTATACGTATCTGCGGGATTTGGTCTGTACGCTTTAAACGACAATTTGCATTTCAAATTTAAGATACTAATGCCGTTAATAACGGACGTTTTTAAATCTAAATACGCGATGGAATTTAGATTGTCCGAATTTGCCGTTAAAGGGTTGACGATAGACGTTTTTTATGAAACGGGATGTACCGATCTGCACATATCCGGATCAAACGGGGGACACTTTCTCGAGTCGATAACGGAGAATTTCAGATTTTACGCCGAAGTAAGCTATAAGATTTATTCCGCTAAGATAAGTTTTATTATCGGGCTTCAAACTCCCGGTTGGATAGTCGAGGAAGACTATTTGCCGCCGGAAAATCCTAACGAGTTTTATATAGAGAGATATGGCGCTGATATTCAAAAATTTGTCGGAGTGGGGGTGTCTTTTGTTTTATAACAAAAGAAATCTTCCGATTATTGTAGTTTTCTTGTTTTTTCTTGCGCGGTTTTCTGTAAACGCCGGCGAAGCATTTTTACAACTGATCGATACTTCCGATAGCTCGTCGGACTATTTTTTTTACGACAAAGATTCTAAGGAAAATCTTATAAAAATTAACGATTATCTCTATTCGGGATCGACCTTTCTGACGTTTGAGAAACAGAGAGCGGAATTTGTCATAATTAAGGACTATACGCCTATCGGTTCTATAGTATTAAGCGAAAACAGCGATTTTTATTTTTACAACGACGGCGCTAAAAACAAAATTTACTTAAAAATGAATTACGGTAGAATGAGGAGCGTTATCAAAGAGGGAAACCAAATCGAAATAGAGCTAAAATTTGTAAAACTATACAATAACGGCGGCGATTTTGGCGTAATTACGGTATTAAATGAAGAAAAAGAGCTCGTCGGTTATACGATCGTTTTTAACGGAGTAGTGGAGAATTATTTGATCAAAGATAATAGATCGGTAAAACTTGAAAAATGGGATAAGGCGGGTTTTAACGAAAATACCCTTGAAGAGATAGAGAAATTTACTCCGGAAGATCTGGAAATATGGCAAGAAAAGATGTCTTTTAACTCTTACTATATTTCTAAAACGACGCCGATAGTTTTAGAGAGCTTATCGTTTGATACGATTGAACAATTTTCCGACCCGACGGAAGACTTAACGGCTCCGGAATTTAAGCGAGATGAAGGCGATAAAACCGATAAAACAGAACTAATGCCTCCTAAAGAGGAGATTTTTGCGGAATTAGCCAAAATTAAGCCGAAAAACGCCGTTTTAGACGAAGATTCCGATAGAGATTATACTTACGCCCACGAATCTAAACCAAAAGAGCCGCTTTATCCCGTTATAGAAGATAAATTGATCCCAATTATGTTTATAAGCAAAACCGGCGAGGTAGACGAAGATATCGAGTCGGAGAAGGAGAGTCCGCTTAAAGAATATATCGAAGACGCTGAGCCTATTTTTAGCGATACGGACGACTCAAACGACGTTTTCGACGATATTGCTTCGCTTGACGAAACTTCGGATGCGGAAGTTCCGGACGCCGACGACGAGTCGGCCGACAGCGTTGTTATCGAGCCGAAAATTGAAAGCAAGATCGTCGTTAAAGATCAAACGTCGGACTTGAAAGCGATAAAACTGCTGAGATTTTTTTCGTCGTTTTTCGCTAATGAAACGGGCTTTTATAGTTACGATAAAAAGACCTGCGTAAAATTTGTATGGAAACCGGGCGTCGCGCTGGAAAAAGAAAAATTTGAATTTAGTTTTTATTTTCCCGTATTTTTCTCCGTAGACAAAATGTTTGCAAATAATATGTTGTTGCCCGTCAATAATACCAATAACGAGTGGTCGTTTGGGTCGGATCAAAACGGCTCGACGGTAAAAATCGTTCTCGACGCCGTCGACGACGCTTTGTTAAAATTGAGAATACTCAGATACAATAACATAAACGATAATTTCTTCTTTCAGATGGGGGAGTTGAACAATTTTTCAGACTCCTCGAGATTTTCGCTGGTAAATTTTTGTTCTAAAATATTCTTCCCTATGTATAGAAAAACCTCGTTCATAATAAAAGGAGAGTCTAATATATTTGAAGGATTTTTCTATGCGGAAGATATTCTGCCGAAAGGGCTTTACGGACTGTCGTTGAAATTTATGACGCCGTATTCGAGTTTTAAATTCAAGTTTGGGATAGATATATTTGCCGACGGCTACGATTTTATGAATTTTGACAAGGGGCGCGAGCTGTATTTTCCGACGCAAGTCAATCTTATTTCGGAATTCAACGCCTTCAATATACCGTCGTTTAGTTTCTCTATATTCTTGAATATGGGGGCGCTATTTCCGTTGTCTTACAATTTCGGATCGAATAGTTCGCTTGCCATTAATACTATAAAAACTAATCCCTTTATGCTAGTCGATAATATCTCCGCCGCTATGGGGCTGTCGATCAGGATTAAGAAACTGCAGTTTATCGGGGAGATAATCGCCGATTCGGGGTTGAACAAAATCGGACTTTTCGATCTATCCTATTCGGCAAAAAGAGACCAAAGGATGACCGACTCGATAAATTGGTTGACCTCTACAGGCGCAAAACCGATCTCCATATCTAATTACAATTTTGGGGCAAGAGTAAGTTTCCTGATAGATATAGATAAATATCTCTATATGGAAACTTCATATCAAGCGACTTTTACTTACTATAAGACGATAATTTTTTCAAAGAGTTATTACGACAAATTTTTCTTCAAGTTCTCGGCGGATTCGCGAGACAAATTAAAGATAAATCTCAAACTCTACCTCGAATGGCAGATAGAAAATCTAGCGGTAAGCATAATCGATACGACAGCTCAAAAATACGAAACTATTTTGGATAACAATATTTTCTATCTGGGCTTCTCGATCAAGCCGCATAATATTGTCGATATAAATATCCGCGGCGGCTTGTATCCCGACTTCTACAATACGACGACCGATATGAAACTGCTATTCGACTGCTACGTCTCGATAAACCCAGAGCCGCTTCCGATAAAAAAGATGTCCCCGAAAAAACCGATTGAAACAAAAATAACAAAGACAACCAAGACAAAGAAAACAACGACAAAAAAATCGGAAAATAAACCGCCGCCGGCTAAATAAATTTTCGGAATTTACCGCTCTCCGCTGTCTTTATTTTTAAGAAAAGGACCGACAAGCGCTTGAAATTATGTCGCAGTCTGTCGGCGTTTTGGGGCTAAAAATTTTTGACACATATGCGTCGCATAATAATTCGACGCATATGTGTCGAATTATTCATCGAGAAGCGGCGCGTATCATATGTGTCAATCCCAAAAAACCGCCGCGTCCCATATGTGTCAAATTCTATCAAGACGCGTCGAGGCGCATAATATATCTAAAAAATATTTGACAATTTTTCAATTTAGTTTATACTCATTCGATATTGAAAAAATATTTCTATCGCCCGATTGAAAACTACGGACGGCGAAAGCGCGAAGCGTTTTCAGCGGGATATACGGCATTCTTTGAAACGTAATATTTAACAACTTAATTAAGGAGATTTTGGCATGGCATATCCAAAAAGAATTGTAATAACCGGAATGGGAATAAACGCGCCTAACGGCGATACTCCCGAAACTTTTTATAATAATCTTATAGCCGGGAAGTCCGGTATAAAAAAGATGACGAGCGTTAACACCGATAGAATCAGATGTAAGATTGGAGGCGATCTGGGAGACTACGACGTTAGAGGAAAGTTGGACTCGTTGAAAGATAATATTCCGGAAGACGTTTTAAAAAGAGCTAAAAAGATCATAAAGACCGCCCCTTTTTCGACAAAACTTACGCTTTTAGCCGCTTTGGACGCTTACAAAGACGCTGGATTATTTGAAAACGCCCCCGATCCGGACAGAATGGCGGTAGTTTTGGGGGGACACAATTTCCACGACAACTACATTGTAAAGAACGTAAGGCAATTTGAAGAAGAGCCGGAGTATATAGACGGATTGATGGGTATCTGCGTTTTTGATAGCGACGTTGCGGCAAGTATAACGGAATCCTTACAGATATATGGGCCTATGTACATAACCGGCGGCACTTGCGCAAGCTCGGGTATGGCTATGAAAAACGGCATAATGGAGATATTGTATAACGATTGCGATATTGCTATGATCGGCGGGGGGCTTTTGGATTATTCAGACGTAGGATATCAAGCTCTTATTTTAGTAAGCGCGATTTCGTATAAAAGTTTTAACGACGAGCCGGAAAAGTCCTCCAGACCGTACGACGTTAGAAGAGAGGGATTTGTTCCGTCTCACGGAACCGGTATAATGATTATCGAGGAGCTGGAACATGCGTTAAAGCGGGGAGCTCATATCTACGCCGAGATACTGTCCGTCGAGTCAAACTGCGACGGCAACCACTTATCAAATCCATCGGTAGAGGGGCAGACTAAAGTTATGAAAAGAGCCATTCAAAAAGCGGGAATTAAAGTTGAGGATATAAGCTACGTCAATTGTCACGCTACTTCTACTCCTCTTGGAGACGAAGTAGAGCTTACGACTATAAAAAACGTTTTTGGCGAACACGCTAAGAATATTAAGGTTAACGCCACAAAATCGATGATAGGTCATACCGGCTGGACTTCTAATACGGTAGAATTAATTGGAGCGATTATGCAGATGAATAACTCGACTCTGCATCCTTCTATAAATATCGAAAATCTCGATCCGAAAATTGCCGCTTTGGGGATAGACGTTTGCGCCAATAAAAAAGTTGAGAATTATAACATTGACTATTTGTTGAAAAACTCTTTTGGTTTCGGCGGCATAAACTGCTGTTCAATAATAAAAAAATGGAAGGGAAAATAGAGAGATGGGTTTCTTAGATAAATATTTAATTGATCAATTGGTTAAAGACGCGGAAGACGTTTGGCCGAAAAGGTGGAGCGAGATTGAAAGTTCTTTTCAGAAAATTACGCTGTCGGCCGCCGTCGACATTATTATTTGGGATTTATCGCTTTTTTCAAAAAAGGGCGATACCGGAACTTATTCTGATATGAAGAATACGGTAGGCATAACGCCGGACAATGAATACGTATTTAAAAAACTTTTAGATATCCTTGTCGAAGAAAATATTTTATCGCGCGAGGGCGAAGTTTACGTATGCGTCGATAACGATCCGGAGATTCATTCTCCGATAGAGTATATAGCGGAGGCGGTAAGAGACATTCCGGAAGAGTGGGCCGCTTTCCAATGGCTGGCTAGAGGTATCGGCGGATTGAAGAGATTTATCAAAGGAAAACTATCCGGCGAAGAGGCGATGTTTGGTCCGTGGGGCGATTTTACCTTAGTAGGTCAAGTATATTATACCAGCGAAGTTTACGGTTATTGGTCTAAGCTCGCCGGTAAAACTGTAACGCGGCTTATAAACAACGTTTTTGATAGAAAAATAACCGTTTTGGAGATTGGAGCGGGAACCGGCGGAGGAACGACCGATTTGTTTAAAAGTTTGGGCGAACCTAGAAACAAAATCGAGAAATATATTTTTACCGATATTCATAAAAGATTGGTAAAAAAGTCTTCCAAAAATTTTGAGGAATATTTCGATTTTATGGAATTTAAGGGATTAGACGTAACTCTTCCGCTTGAAGAGCAGGAAGTCGATCTTGAAAGCGCCGATCTGTTATACGCCGTAAACGTCATGCACGCGACAAACAATATACTATCGGCTTGTTCCGCAATGTATAAGCTTATTAAAAAAGGGGGGTATGCCGTTCTTGGCGAAATAGCCCCGCCCAAAGATAAACTTTACAGGTATATGGAGCTTACGTTTGGATTATTATCAAGCTATTCGTATTACGAAGATAAAGAGTTGCGACCGCTGTCTCCGATCTTAAGACCCGAACAGTGGATAGAATATTTTAAAAAAGCGGGCTTCAGAGACGCTATCGCGATACCGGGAGATAGATTGCCCGGTTGCGACAGGGGCGGAGCGATTATTGCGATAAAATAGTCCTGTTTCAATAATTATAATTCGGAGAAATATCTTATGAGTAATTTTAGAGTCGCGTATTTACTTATCGTTTTGGTTTTGTTATTTGGCTGTTCGGTGAAAAAAGATGCAAAATATTATAAAAAGGTTGAAAATCTTTTTATTGACAATAAAATAGACAAAATATTAAAAATAGCGGGAAAAAATGAAAATAAGATCGACGTGAATTTAATTTTTTTTTCCATAAGACATAACAAACCGGAATTACTAAAAAGATTTATTCCGCGCTCGCTGACCTCCGATTACGCCAAAAATGATCTTTTCAAATCTGCGATTATATCCGAAGCGATTGATTCCGGGAGCGTTGAAATGTTTAAGATCGTCGACGAACAAATAATCAACGACGACGATTTCTACATAAAATATAATAATTTTGAAGGGACAAAACTTGATAAAGCGGTTCAATGCGGCGACAAGGAGATGATCGACTATCTGCTAAGTAAAAATTCGAAAGGAATATGGACTCTCTGCTATGCGGTACAGAAGAATGATATCGAACTTGTCGATAAAGTGTTTCATACAGGCTCGGGTAAAACCTGGGATTTTGCTCTGGTGGTCGCGGTACAACAGGGCAGTTTTGATATTATCAAATATTTTATCGAACAAAAAAAAATATCGCCAAATATATATTTTGAATGGAAGCCGGATTATCCGCCGTTTGTGAGAGAATTTTACGAACTATACCAGGTAGATCCCGGCGGCGGTTATACGGAAACGGCTACCGGAGAAGCGTTGAGATTTATGAATATGATGGTAGTCGATTATTTAAGATCCAAAGGGGGAAAGTCCATGAAAGAACTTGGATTTACTCCGCCTAAACCTTCCGAAGAATTTCATAGAGACCATACGCATTAAAAAGAAACCGTGTTTCAGACGTAAAACGATAGATATGGATAGATACAAGCGCATAAATTTGATTCATACGGTTACGATTTACTTTTATTCCTTAGATAATACAGTTGCGGAATAATTATTTTATTAGGTTTGTTATTTCCGTCGTAAAAAATATCGATGATCGGTATATTGAAGTCCTTTTGAATTTTTCTAAAAATTGACGCGGAAACTACCCCGGGACAGCAGAATAACGGATTGAGATGAACCATAGCGTCTACGGTATTATGTTTTATATAATAGAGCGCGCGTCCGACGTTCATCGACGTTTCGCCGGCTATAAAATTCTTTATCCCAAACTCTTCCATTAGTTTAACCTGCTCCTCCATCGGCGGTTCGAACGAATCCTCAAGTAACTCTTTAAAAACATTCTCGTATCGCCTTTCAAAGAGCGATAAGCCGCGTTTGTATTTGATATCAAGCCCGTTATCTCTATAATCGGCGTCCAAAAAGTGAGCTGCGGTTTCCGTAAAGGAAGGAACTAGAACTTCGCCGTCAAGCTCTTCTATTAGAGAGTATATATCGTCGTTAAGAATAAAATTGTATTTTGCGTAAAGATCGCCGAGTACTGCGATACGGGGCTTTCTAACGCTCATATCGACTTGAAGGTTTTGAAATAAATTTTTAATTTCTTTAGCGGCTTCCATTAATGGCTTTTTGTTAGTCAGATTGGTTTTGATTAACTCCATCGATCGATTTAGCGCGTCGTCTATATCGGGCGGGTTCTTCGTATAAGGGCGGAATTTATAATATAGTTTATATAAAATTGATCCCAAAATGTTTACTTCGAGAATATTAACGTTCAGCTCTTTTGGAAGTTCGTCGATATGCTTCATTGAGTTGCCGTTGGCGATTTTTATCTTATCGTAGCCGGCTTTCTCCGAAGCCAATTCAAGAAGTATTGAATATTGATTAAAGTTGCACGCCATACATAGAGTAGGGAGATAGACTATACAATTTTCAGGATTTAAAGAATATTTTTCTATCGATTCAATTAAGGAACCCGAGATAGCGACGTTCGGCATACACTCCCCGCCCGAAGCGTATCTATATCCTTTGTTTATAATTTTTTGATCGAGAGGCATTACTATGACGTTATATCCGTAAGCGGTAAATACAGATTTTTGAAGTTCGCTGATAATTGGACTTACATAAGGTATGAGAACGGTATCGCTCGGTTTAATAGAATCGTTTTTATACGACTTTATCTCTATGTTTTTGGGCGCGGCGGATTTATGATTTTTGAAGGTCTCAATCGCCGCTTCTATTCGAGTTTGATAACCGACGTCGCTGGAGTGTTCGTCGAGCTGAATTATGAGATACGGTTTGTTGTAGCAATTCATAATATCTTTGAAATAACTTATGAGATACGAGTCGGGACTGCATCTAAAGCATGTCAGAAATACCGGAAAAAGATTTTCGGTTTTGGCGGCAAATTCGGCCGCGCATATTATCTCTTGTCCGAAAATCCAGTGCGCTTTATCAATGAATCTTTTAGCGTAATCGAGTTCTTGAGGTTTAAGTTCTAGCATCGATTGATAAAGAATATCAAATCCGTAATTTTCAAACGTTTTTGGGATATTTAAATTTACGACGTTATCAAAAAAGGTATACGGACGCCCGAGAAAGAGAATTTTACTTTTATCGACGTTTTTTAGTATATTCTCGCCGGCTCTCCTAAATTTCTTTTTGTTTTCAAGGAATTTGTTATAAGAATCTAAAAACATCTCTCTGAGTTTTTCAGAGTCGATATTTGTTATTTTGGAAGTTATATCGATCAGTTCTACGGAAATATCGTTGGTATTAGATTTGTTAAACTTCATTTTTGGCGAGATTAATTTATCTTTAATATTAAGAGCGGTTAGATTATCTATAATCGTTGCGGCGTATTCCGAGTAGTAACAATAATACCCGTCGTTGATTTTATCGATGAAATACTCCGTTTCAACCTCATTTTTCATCAAACTTTTATTGTTGATAATCGTCGGAAAAAAAATATAGTCGACTTTTTTGTTTTGCAACGACTCGACGAGACCGTGAGCGAGTAGCATAGGCGCGCAAAAGTCGGAATTGACCAATTTAGAGCCGTTTTTCATCTTTGCTTGGGAGGGCTCCTCTATTATTACTTCAAAACCCGCTTTTTCAAAAAAACTTTTAAATAGCGGATAGAATTCCGTTAAATAGAGCGTTTTTGGAATTCCGATAATTTTTCCGTTTTTTTCAACTCCGGCAATATTTTCGATAAACGTCGAATTAAATATCTTATCGATCGCCGTTTTGGTCTCTTTAACTTTTACTTTATGATCTTCGTATTCTCTGCCGCATTTTAGCCCCCACGCGACTTTGTTTCCGCGAACTTCGTATATCGAAAGGGCGCATTTGTTTACGCATAGTTCGCAAACTTCCGTAGATAATTTAAATTCAAAGTCTATTCCTGAAAACTTAGACTTTTGATAATTTCTCTCTTTCAAAATGACCGCGATTCCCAGAGCGCCGGTCAGATGACAATATTTCGATACAAATATCGGCTTTTTGATCTCCTTCTCAAATACGGCGACAAGAGCTTTATTTCGCGCGGTGGCTCCCTGAAAAAATATTTTATCTCCAAGATTTTCCCGCCCCGCCACTTTAGAGAGGTAGTTGTCTCTTACGCTGTAAAGAACGGCGGTTATTATCTCTTCTTTGGAATAGCCCTCTGAAAGAAACAAATTTAGATCTCTTTCCATATACACTGTACATCTATCCGAGGTATATGGGGCTTTTTTTCCAAGCGCCATTTTTGATATATCGTCGAGCGTTATGTCCAGGCGTTTCGCTTGCTCCTCGATAAACGAGCCGGTGCCGGCCGCGCAAACGTAATTCATCGTCGAACTTACGACGTTTCCATTTTTTAAAAGAGTGAATTTTGAGTCCTGTCCGCCGATCTCGATAATTGTGTCGACGTCGTTAGAAAGAAAGGTCGCGCCTCTCGCGTGAGCGGTTATCTCGTTTATTTCCAGATCCGCGTTAATTATCTCTTTGACTAATTTTCTGCCGGAGCCGGTCGTTCCGACTCTTAATATGTTTATCTTTTTCCCTGAAAATATTTTTTTAACCTTTTGAAAAATATTTTGAGTCGCTTTTACCGGATCGCCCGCGGTTTTTGTATATAATCCGTATAGGATTTCATTATTTTCGTCCGTAATTATCGACTTTGTGCTGGTAGAGCCGATATCAATCCCGATATAAACGTCGGCGACCTCTTTTACTTCCGAATATTTTGTTATTTCAATATTATCTTCGATATAAAACTCGTCCTCGTAAAAATTCGGGTAGTCGGTCGACTCGAGTTTTAGTTCGTCTCTTATCTCTCTTTTGGTAGAGATATTAGATATAACATTTTTTAAATTCAGGTCTTTTTCTTTACCCAAAAGCGCCGCGCCGATAGCGTTAAAATATGCGCTTTCAGGTATAATTTTGACGGGGCTTCCCAAAATTTTTGAAAGTTCGGAAACGATTTTTTTATTCTTGCTAACCCCGCCCGCAAATAAAACTCCGCCTTTTAACGTCCTCCCTTTCAACAAATTTGCAAGAACTCCGCGAGCCATACCTTCGCAAAGTCCCGCGGCGATCGCCTCTTTAGTAAAGCCCTCGGCTTGCGAGTGTATAATATCGGATTTTGCAAAAACGGCGCATCTGGTCGCGATAACCGGAGTTTTTCCTTGAAATTTATACGATAATTCGCCTAACTCCTCGCTGGTAAGTCCTATTCTTTCCGCTTGTTGATCGATAAAACTTCCGGTGCCCGAAGCGCATAAAGGATTGATAGTGTGTTCTATATAGTTAAAATTTTCGTCAAGAATAATTAACGAATAAGATTCGCAACCGATAGTAAGAATATTTCGGCAACCGGTCGATAAATACCTATTTGACTCAACGCTTGCAAGTATCGTATCTATAGTTTTAATTCCTTTTAGATCGACGCTCCCGCAAATTCCGTAAGATTCAATATCTTTTAAGCTAAATTTTTGAAGCAAAATCTCGATTTCTTCTATTAAGTTCTTGAAAATATTGCCGTTATGAGAAAAAGTTTTATGAAAAACTACGCCTGAATCTTCCAAGAGAACTATCGAAATATTTTTTGAGCCTATATCGATCCCTAATTTCATAAGAATTTCCTTAACAAAAAGATGTATTTATAAATATTTATATTTAATTACTATATAAATGTCAAATTAATATTATTTGCGCTCGTCGGGTTTTTTGGAAATTGACACATATGGGACGCGTCGCTCCCCTAGAGAAAATGACACATATGGAGCTACATACGCTCGACAATTGGCGCATACAAATTCGACGCATATGGGGGCGCGTCGGTTTTTTGGGAAATGACACATATGCGACTGTTTCGACATGCGGGTCAAGGGCGTTTCGCCCTTGCGCTGTCCGAGTAGGACAAGATCTTGACTTTTTATAAAATTTAACTTATATTTAGAATGTTAGTCTTAAAAAACCGTTACTCTCATGGGATTGATAATAGCGCCGTATCTTCTGACTTCAAAATGAAGGTGGCTTCCCGTAGATCGTCCGGTCGAGCCCATAAGCCCGATTATTCTTCCCGCTTCTACCCATGTTCCGTTTTTTACTAGGAATTTGCTCAGATGCCCGTAGTAGGAGACGTAACCGGAAGTATGTTGAATTTTTATGGCGTTGCCAAGAGGCCAATAAGAACCTACAAAAATCACTTTACCCGGAGCCGCGGCGTATATATACGAACCGGCGCTATTTGCTATATCTACTCCCGAATGGTACGACCTAAGTTTAGTCCACGGGTCTTTTCTATAGCCAAAATACGAAGTAAAGCGTCCGTAGCAAGGTCTTCTAAAATATTCCCCAAGAAGGAGCTGTTTTGAGATGTTGTCGTGATGAATACCGGGGATAAAAACGGTCTTAACGTCCGACGAAGCGTCGCAATTATTAACTCTTAAGATTTCCTCTTTTTCTACGCCGTACTTATCGGAAATTTTTTCAAGAGTGTTGTTTTTTGTTACGTTTTCTACGATACCGTCTTGATTGGGAATCATAACTTTGGTTCCGAGAACTATCTTTGAAGGTATGGCAATATTGTTGTATTTGATTATCGTTACTTCGTCTATTCCGAATTTACCCGCTATGCTGTGAATAGAGTCGCCTATTTTGACGTAATAATCGAGATGCGATAGCGGAGCGGATATCGTATCGGGCGTATACGCTCCTCCGACCCCCTCGCTGTTTGAGTTATTGTCGTCGTATAAACTTTTTACAGATTTTAGATTTCTCTGTTTGATAAGGATATTGTTATTCTCAAAGAAGCCCAGCGAAAATATCGCAAAAAGCATTAGAAAGAGCGTTAGAGCGCTAGCCAGGTATAGTATAATAAAATTATTCTTGTAGTCTTTGTCCATTCTTCTTCTTCTGATCATAGTAATTTTATCGGATTTTACAACATTATCTTTAACGGGTCAACTAATTTCCCATCTTTTCTTATCTCAAGGTGAAGATGAGGTCCGGTGCTTCTCCCCGTCGATCCTACTTTTCCGATAACCGCCCCCTGATTTACAAAGTCTCCTTTCTTGACGTCGACTTTATTCAGATGGGCGTATAATAAGATTATATCATCATTATATTTAATTTCAATATAATTTCCATAAACTTTATTTTTTCCGACAAAAGAGACTTCTCCGCTGGTTACCGCGAGAACTTTTGCGTTGAGATCGTCTTTAATGTCTATTCCCGTATGAAAACTGTACGCCTTTGTGAAAGGGTCTATTCTAGGTCCGTATTTTGAAGTTATTTTTCGGCTTTTCAGGGGCCAAAGATAAATTTCCGAATAGAACCGTTTTTTTTCATAATCCGTCATTTTTGACCCGGGGATAAATAAGGAGTCCCCCTCTACGATCAGAGAAGATTCTATTCCGTTAGCGTCGGCTATACTTTCCCATTTTACGCCGTAACGATTGGCTATCTTAAATATAGAGTCGTTTTTGCCGACTTTTATTGTTCTACCGTCGCGGCTTGGAATTTTAAGAATCATCCCGGACTTAATCGAGTTAGTATTTTTAAGGTTGTTTACGAGAATTATGGTGTCTTTAAGAAGACCAAATTTTTTCGAGATAGAATTTAGATTCTCGTTATTTACGACTCTGTATTTTGAATATTCGACTTTGCCCGTTACAAACTGCGTTATTTGACCGGGATCGCTCCCTTCTTTATCGTTTTTATCGTCATCGTTTTCATCGTTTTCAAAAAAAACGTAGCTTTCGAGATATTTATCGGGATTATCTTCTCTCATAACGTCAAATTCTATATCTCCTCTTTTTTTAGTATTAAGATTTGAGGCGGAACTGATAGAGATTGACAAAAAAAACAGAGTTATAAATATACAAAGAAACGACGCGGTATAAATTATTTTATACTTCGCAAGAAAGTTTGAACCGCTTTTGGCTCGTCTCCTTTTGGTTTGTTTCAAGGTAGAATTCAAAGCAGAAATAGAATAGGAGTTAATACTCTTTTTATTAACGACGGCTTTTTTTCTTACATTAGTAGCCGGCGATTTGGGGGCGTATTCCCACGTTATTCCAAGCAAGTTTTTATTTTTATTATTCAATATGACTCTCCGATACTTTCTATTTCGACAATATAGATTTTTCTTTAACAAAAAATTTTAAAATTCATACAAATTATTAATTAAACTTTTTTCGGATATATAAGATAATTAATAATATATTTAACAATTTCTCGGAGACAAAATTTGAAAAAAAAGATATTAACGACTTTCGCTATATTAGCTCTATCCGGAATGTTTCTAAACTCTGAAGACAAAACCGTAAAATGGAACGTATCGGATAATATCGCCGATTTTATTTATAGACAAAAAAACGTGGAAAAAATTTATTACGGGGATAAACCGGTCGGCTACGGTTTGTCGAAAAATATTTACGGAGTAAAGAGCGACGTCGAGCTCTACCTCTCTTTCGACGAAAATAAAACCAAAGACGAAACGGGAAGATACTCGGTCTCTTATTCTCAATTTTTCATTAGCGATAAAAAAAGTATTAATAGGAATTCGGGGTATTTTGTAAATTCGTCGCATAGAGTAGAGTTGTCGGGTAGCGAAAAGACCTATTTTCAACCGGGGATAAATCTCTCCTCATTTTCGATCAGTTTTTGGATGTTTCCGGTTACCGGTTCGTATAACGAGTCTCTGCTAAAAATAGGCGGGCAGTATTATAATAAAAAAAAGGAGAATATTGAAGAACAATCGATAGTGTGCGAGATTGTCGACGGCAAAATAAGTTGGAATTTTAATAATCTGTTTTATTTTGGCGAAGACTATGTTGAAAAAATCGAACTGATTTCGTCGGTTCGAGCGGTTCCGGAAAGGTGGACGCATGCGTCGATGACTTTCGACGCGTTTACGGGCATCATCAGACTATATATAGACGGAATCGAATCGGGAATAGTAGTCGCCACAGTCGACGGAACGCTTAACGGCTCGGTATATAATATGAAGTATCATTCAAAAAACAGATGTTTGATAAAAATAGCAAACTCCTTTACCGGGGCGTTGGATGAATTTTATATTTTCAGAGGGGTAAACGATAATATTGCAGATAAATATAATATTAATGGTGGAGAAATTTTGAGTAATGTAATATTATTAGACAGGAGAGGAGTATATATAAAAAATATAGCGTTTGACCAACTGACAAATAATAAGAGCGATTTAATCTATTTTTACCGATATTCCGACGAGCCTTTTCATCCGGAAAGCGATTATGGAGAAAAGATAGCTTGGAAAAAATTCGGCGATGAGAAATTAGAGAGTAACCTGTTAAAATATATACAGTGGAAGATAAAATTTCTTCCCGGAGCCGATAACGAGTATTCGCCGAATTTTAGAGGGCTTTCGATCAGTTATAAAGAGAATATCCCCCCGTCGAAACCGTTGGGGGTAATGGTTTTGCCAAAAGACGGTATGGCGAAGATAAAATGGTTAAAAAATTCTGAAAACGACGTAAAAGGGTATAAAATATATTATGGAACGAAGTCTTTTAACTATTTCGGGAAAGATTCCGAACTGGGGGACAGTCCGATTGTAGTAAGTAAAGACGCCGATTTTGACAAAGAAGGGATCGAGATAAAAGGACTGAAGAATAATATTATCTATTATTTTTCGGTTACCGCTTTCGACGACGACGAAAAAAGAAACGAAAGCGATTTTTCGGAAGAGGTCGCATGTAGACCGATTGAAAACTGGGTTCGGAATGATTATTGAAAGTATGAAGATTTTACCGACGAAGGCTTATGATGAAATATGAAGAGTTAATTACAAGATCGAAATTTGCTTTGAGGATAAAAGATTACGATCAGGCGATCAAATTTATATCTTCGGCTATCGATATTAATAACGAATCCCCAAACGCATACCTACTGCTTGGAACGGTTTATCAGTCGAAAGGGGATTATACGAACGCTATCGATAATTACGAAATAGCTATATCAAAAAATAAAAAACTTATCGAAGCGTACAACAATCTTGGCGTAATTTATAAAAATCTTAAGGATTACGATAAATCTGTCTATTATTTTAAAGAAGCTCTGAAAATTGACCATAAAAGAGCCGATATATACTACAATTTGGGCAACGTCCATAAAATAATAGACAAACCGAGAGAGGCGATAAACGATTATGAAAGAGCGATCAAACTAAATCCGGAATTTATCCCTTCTTATAATAATCTTGGTATTATTTACGAGCAGTTGGGGAAATACAACGAAGCGATCAACGTTTATCAAAAAGGGCTTAAAGTTGATTATAACAACCTGAAATTGCGCTACAATTTGGGAGTGGTCTTTGAATTAGTGAATAATCTGGACGAAGCCGAAGAGAGCTATAAAAAAGCGATAGAGCTAAATCCCAACTGCATAGACGCTCATAATAATCTGGGGGTCGTTTATGAAAAACAAGGTCAAATAGAGAACGCAAAGAATTGTTATAAAGACGCTCTTAGTCTGAATCCTAATTATGTTAAATCCAGAAACAATCTTGCGCTGGTTTATGAAAAAGTAAACGACTACGAAAGCGCTATAAAAGAGTATAAAAAAGCGCTCGCCATTAATCCGAATTACACGGTAGCCCTCGGCAATCTTGGCAAGCTCTTATATTTTAGAGAGTCCTATAACGAAGCGGCGGCGATATTTGAAAAATTATTGAAAATTAACGAAGACGATTTTGATTCGAATTTAAACCTGGCGAGAGTTCTTGAAAAAATTGATCCGAATAGAGCCGTAGACGTATATAATAATTTATTAAGAAAAGATCCTACAAACGCAGAGTTAAGAAAGTCTTTAGGGGAACTCTATATGTCTCTTGAAAGAAATTTTGAGGCTTTAGAGGAGTATAAAAAGGTTGAGAAACTTCTTCCGGGCGATATAGATAATAAAATTAAAATAGCTCAGATATCTAAAATGGAGGGAGAGTATGTCGACGCAATAAAAACTTTGGAAGAGCTTGCGGCGAGCGGTTCCGACGATAGGGTTTTGAACGAATTGGGGGGGATATATCTCGAAATAGGAGAGAACGATAAAGCGATAAATATTTTTGAAAAACTCAAAGAGAGCGGAAACAAAGACGAGATGCTATCGCTAAATCTCGCAAAGGCGTATAAAGCTAATAAAAATTACGACAAAGCGATGGAAAACATTCAAACCCTATTTGATATTGAAGGAACGGAGTCTATCGGCGAAAATGAAATAGAGAAATTTAACGAGAGACTTGGTTTATACGAGGAAACGGTAAAAAACATAGCTTTAAAAAATGAAGCCGAAAGTAAGAGGATTCGAGACAAACTTAGAGAATACGACATTAGCGCCCTAATGGAAGACGACGACGTAAAAAACAGAGACGATCTTACCAAAAACGACGACGGAATATCGAATATAGAGAAATCTTTGGAAAATTCCTTCGACGCTCCGATAATAAATATCGGCGACGACGAACCCTATTATTCTGTAGAGGAAGAGGAAGAGATTATTTCGGCTAAAGATGAAGAAGACGAACCCGAAGAGGAGGAAGAAAAATTTGAGCCGAACTCTATGCTTAATCTTCTTAAAGATCAAGATACTTACGACGAACTTCCTTATCGTAGAGAGGAAGATAATAGAAAAGAGATTGTCGTTAAAAGCGAAAAATCCGTATACGATAACCTTGCGGAAACTAAGAATTTATTGGATCAAATGTATCAAATCCCTCAAAATCAAAGCATTCCCCAAAATCAAAATGTGTCTCAAAATCAGAATATGCCTGAGAAAACGGATTTTTCGAATAATCTTGAAGTTCAAATGAAAAATCTTAACGATAAAGTCGCGTCGCTTTTTGATAAAATGGAATCTTCTAAAAACGCGACGCCTTTACAATCAAACGAAGCCGACGAAAGACGGTTTATGGATAAATTGAGCGATAAGTTAAGCTCTTTTATAGATAAACTCGGCGATAAAATAGGCGAAGCAAAAAAACAGAACGAAGAGCAAAGCGAAGAAAAAAAAGAAGAAAAAAAAGAAGAAAAAAATAAAGAACAGAGCGTTCCGGAAATAAAATCGGACAAAAATGAGACTGAACCGGAGATCGTAGAAGAATCGGAGGATTTTGAAACGAAAGACGTCGGCGACGAATCTTTGAAAGATGAAATTCCTATAGACGACGAGGATTTGTTAAACGATATCGACGAGGAGTTGGAAAAATTTGATAATGAAGAAAAAACCGACGGACCGGTCGACGATTTTATCGACGAAGATATAAAAGACGTACTAAACAATATTGAGGATATGGACGACGCAATATTGGACGATTTTGACGACATAGGGGAGGAAGTTGAAGAAAAAATCGGCGATATTGAAGAGGAAGACTTCGAAAGTTTTGGCGATCTTGACGATTTTCCTCCGGACGAGGATATATTAGACGAACCCGAAATAATTGAAGAGCCGGAAAATTTCGACTTAGGAGAATTTGAAGACAATTTTGATATACCGCAAGTCGGCGACGATATCGGAGAAGACGGCGATATTGGCGATATCGACGTAACCGAAGAGCCGGAGAGACTAGAAGAGCTTGAGGCGGACGATGTCGAAGAGGAGATAGAAGGTATTGACATTTTAGAAGAAGAGGAAAGTTTTGATAACGATAAATTGACCGACGATATACTTAAAAAAGATATCGAAGAGGCTCTAAAAGATTACGATCGCGACATTCCCGATGACTTCGAGAAACCTACGGAGGATATTGAAAAGTTTGATAAAGACGATATTGACGAAGACCTCCAAGACAAACCAAAAGACTCAAATAAATCAAAAATTTCCGATGAAAACTCCGTATCGGACGAATTTGATGAAGATTTAGACGACCTTTTCGAAGATCGAGAACTTTCTCCAACTGAAGAGTTTCAAAATAGCGCCGACGGTAAAATTAACGATATTTTAGATAAAGATATCAGCGACGTTATGAAATCTATAGACGACGACCTGAGTAAATTTAACGAATCTGAAGAGCTATTCCCCGAATTGGAGGACGAACTGGAAGCGTTATCCGAAATTGATAAAAATTTAACCGATGAAAATTTTGAATTGTTAGACGACGGTATAGAAGATATATCAATCGAAGACGAACTCGAAGAGCTGTCTAAATTATCCGACGAACCGATAGATTTTGACGACATCGACGAGCTCGCCGATATTGAAGACGAAATTATTATGGATAAATTACCGAATTATAGCGAGAGTTTTGCAAACGATCGCGATTTTTATCCAAAAATCGAATCCGAATATAATAAAAACGATTCTTATTCTGCTCGAGATTTTAGCGTACTAGAAGATATTATGGAGTTTCCGCCGATAGGCGACGATTTTTTTAAAAAAATTGATAATTTTGATAAAACGATCGATAAAAAACTGGAAACTCTTTTAGTTAAAAAATTATCGAAAAAAAACGTCAATATTTCGACAAAATTAATCAAAGGGGTTGAAGTCGATATTTTTGAATGACGGCGTTATATTATAATCGGAACTCTAATTATAACTATAGTTAAACGTATTTGGGATAATTTTCGATTACAAGCTCGTATAATAGCTGTTTTCGAGCGG
>ENA-UPSM01000138-UPSM01000138.1-activated-sludge-metagenome-genome-assembly--contig:-NODE-138-length-103083-cov-9.840238_pt1 | contig 103083 bp, 67 predicted proteins | sample MGYA00238181_ERZ773283 | MGnify/ENA primary metagenome ERZ773283 (study PRJEB29023, sample SAMN05720199) | activated sludge metagenome | isolation source: Anaerobic digester | place: Japan... | reverse complement strand
TAACAAGGTAGCCGTAGGGGAATCTGCGGCTGAATTACCTCCTTTCTAAGGAGTACTTAAAAAGGAGACGCTTTACCTGTCACTTTACAGAAGTTAAGGAGAAATATTTGCTCTTTTAAATAATATTAAGGGTGGTACCTAAAAAAGTACATTTGCTAAGTACAAGAATATGATAACCAGTACTTGGGCTACCTATTTTATCGAGGCATTGCATGAAGATAAGGGTGCATAGCTCAGTTGGTTAGAGCACAGTCCTGATAAGACTGAGGTCCCAGGTTCGATCCTTGGTGCACCCACCATTTTTCAAAATGGGCGGAGTGCTTACTTTATAGAAGGTAATTGTACGTTTGGCACCTTGAAAAATTATGGATTTGATTTGAGACAGCTTTGTTAATGTATTTGTCTCTACGAGGGCCTGTAGTTCATCTGGCTAGAACGCCTCATTTGCAATGAGGAGGTAAGGGGTTCAAGTCCTCTCAGGTCCACCAAAATTATTTAATATATTATTGATTAATTGAGTGAATTAATCATCACCCAAGTGTAAATTTGGATGATGGTATGTTCATTAAAATCATTAGGTAAGTATGAAATCCGCGTCACGGTTGCTTCATTTCAACCGGGGTAGGTCGGCGGTAATAAAGAAAGCCTATATGTATTGCACATTTACAACTGAATAGAAAATGATAGTCATTTTAATAAGTTAATTAAGAGCTTATGGTGGATGCCTTGGCACAGAAAGATTAAGAAGGACGCAATAGGCTGCGATAAGCCTCGGGAAGTTGCCAATAAACGTTATACCCGGGGATTTCCGAATGGGGAAACCCAATCCGAGTCATGTCGGATTATCTGACGGCTAATTAATAACCGTATGAAAATAACGCAGAGAAGTGAAACCTCTCAGTATCTGCAGGAAAAGAAAACAAGCTCGCGAAAGCGAGTAATATTCCCCAAGTAGTGGCGAGCGAAACGGGAATAGCCTAAACCATTAATGTGTAAGAGTGATCCAAATTAGGATTCGCGTTGCGATGAATGAAGAGGTGATCTCGTAGATTGCTGTTCGTGCATTATTGGTGTTGTAAGGATTGTGTGATTGGGCAGCAAGCCAATCGAGAAGTTATAAAGTGTATATCTAGCAGAACATATCTGGAAAGATAGGCCATAGAACATGAAAGCTGTGTACGCGAAAGATATATATCTTCTTAACAATTTCTTAAGTACCACGGGACACGAGAAACCCTGTGGGAATCTGCCAGAACCATCTGGTAAGGCTAAATACTTTTTGTGACCGATAGTGGACTAGTTCCGTGAGGGAAAGGTGAAAAGTACCCCTGATAGGGGAGTGAAATAGCAACTGAAACCATAAGCTTACAAGCAGTCAGAGCCTCGCTATATGCGTGGTAATGGCGTGCCTATTGAAGAATGACCCAGCGAGTTAGTTGTGTGCGGCAAGGTTAATCCTGCTAAGCAGGAGAAGCCGAAGCGAAAGCGAGTCCAAATAGGGCAATTTAAGTCGCATGCACTAGACCCGAAACCAAGTGATCTAACCTCGTCCAGGATGAAGTCTCACGAAAGTGTGATGGAGGTCCGAACTATTTAATGTTGCAAAATTATGAGATGAGGCGTGGTTAGAGGTAATATGCCAATCGAACTTGGTGATAGCTGGTTCTCCCCGAAATAGCTTTTGGGCTAGCGTCGTATTTTAATCCTCGGAGGTAGAGCACTGATTGAACCTTGGGCTCGAAAGGGTACCAAATTCTCTCAAACTCCGAATGCCGAGGTGTACAATACGGCAGTCAGAACTAGAGGGCTAAGCTTCTATGTTCAAGAGGAAAACAGTCCAGATCGTCGGATAAGGACCCTAAATTCTACCTAAGTGGGAAAGATAGTGGAGCTTCTCAGACAGCTAGGAGGTTGGCTCAGAGGCAGCCATCCTTTAAAAAGTGCGTAAAAGCTTACTAGTCAAGAGACTCCGCGTCAAAAATGTAACGGGGCTCAAGGTAGATTCCGAAGCCGCGAATTCATTCCGCTAGCTTAATGTTAGTGAGATATGTGAATCGCTTTGCGTAAATACATAGTAATACTGTGTAAGGAGTTTAGTTTTTAGGAAATTGTAAAGTTAATTCACTATTTCGTTGATGTTAAGTTGGCGGAATGAGTGGTAGGGGAGCGTTCTGCACGAGTCTCGTAAGGGATCGTAGCTGTGAAGTTCGGCCGTAAGGCACGGATGGAGCGTGCAGAAGTGCGAATGCTGGGACGAGTAGCGTAAAGTGGGTGAAAACCCCGCTCGCCGTATGTTTGAGGGTTCCATGGCTATGTCAGTCATCCATGGGTTAGTCGATCCTAAGTTGAGGCCGAAAGGCGTAGGCGACGGATTACAGGTTAATATTCCTGTACTACTAGATAATATGATGGAGCACGGGAAGTGAACGGGCAGGCCCCCTAATGGTATGGGGGTTGAAGTAGTTAGCTAGTTTTCTTTGGTAAATCCGGGAAAACGTCCCTCCGCTTTTAGATCAAGTTAGTTTGGTTTAGAAGTGGAGGGGCACGCGAGCTACGATATGGAGGTGACCCTTGTGGAAACCAACCTGTCTTGTTTATTACTCCAGGAAAATCTTCTAAACTCTTCGCAAGAAGAGAAGTTATCTGGTAATCGTACCGCAAACCGACACTGGTAAACTGGTGTAAATGCACCAAGGCGAACGAGTGATGCGTGGTTCAGGAATTCGGCAAATTGACCCCGTAACTTCGGGATAAGGGGGGCCATACATTATGGATTTATTTCTTGTAATGATTATGGCCGCAGAGAATAGGAGAGAACGACTAGTTAACAAAACTACAGGTGCTTGCAAATTCGTAAGAAGATGTATAAGTGCTGACGCCTGCCCAATGCCAGAAGGTTAAGGAAGTTCGTCATCATGCTTTCCTGGGAGCTTGCTCTCAGGGATGCGGAGAAGCGGATGCCCGAAGCCCTGGTGAATGGCGGCTGTAACTATAACGGTCCTAAGGTAGCTTAATACCTCGCCACTTAATTAGTGGCTTGCATGAAAGGCGTAACGATTCTCTCGCTGTCTTGATCACGCGCTCGGCGAAACTGAAATGGCTGTGAAGATGCGGCCTACCCGTACGAGGACAAAAAGACCCCGTGGAGCTTTACTGCAGCTTTGCATTGGAATAAGGTTCTGGATGAATAGAATAGGTGGGAGACTTGGAACTCGGCTCGTTAGGGCTGGGGGAGTCGACAGTGTAATACCACTCTTTTGGCACTTTGTTTCTAAATTTTCCTGTTACCCAGGTGAATAACAGTGCACGGCAGGCAGTTTGACTGGGGCGGTTGCTTGCGAAAGAGTAACGCAAGCGCACAAAGGTCTCCTCAATCCGGATGGAAATCGGATGAAGAGTGCATAGGCATAAGGAGGCTTTACTGTGAGGGAGACATCCTGAGCAGTTGCGAAAGCAGGTCTAAGTGATCCTTTGGCAGATAGTGGTATCGCCAGTGATTAACGAAGATAAGCTACCCCGGGGATAACAGGCTAGTCGCGGCCGAAAGTTCACATTGACGCCGCGGTTCGGCACCTCGATGTCGGCTCGTCACTTCCTGGGGGTGGATAATCCCCCAAGGGTTGGACTGTTCGCCCATTAAAGTGGCACGTGAGCTGGGTTCAGACCGGCGTGAGCCAGGTCGGTCTCTATCCTGTACGGGCGTTGTATACTTGAAGGGATTGGCCCCTAGTACGAAAGGATCGGGGCGAGGCAGACCTCTAGTGTACCAGTTGTTCTACCAAGGGCATTGCTGGGTAGCTAAGTCGCTATTTGGATAAGCACTGAAAGCATATAAGTGCGAAGCCAGCCCTAAGATTAAGTATACTTCTCTCCTTTAAGGAGAGGTAAGATCCCCAGTAGACTACTGGGTTGATAGGTCTCAGGTGTAAGTCCAGCAATGGATTTAGCCAAGAGATACTAATAGATCAAAAGCTTATTGAAATACTATCGTTCTATTCAGTTGCAAGTGAACTGCAAAGTTTGCTTGTAGCTCTTTATTATAAATATAAAGCTCAATTATCTTACTATTCAGAAATGGATGGTAAGGTAGCTGGGCAGAAGGCATCAAATTAAAGATTAATGGCTGTTGGCCTAGGATCACTTATTTTGTGTGATCTGATGCTTTCTGCCTGGCATTGGTAGCGGAGTGGCCCTACCTGATTCCATCCCGAACTCAGAAGTAAAACACTCTAGCGCCGAAAATACTTAAGTTGAAAGACTTTGGGAAGATAGGTAAGTGCCGGGGCTTTGAATTTTACAGGCTCGTAGAAATACGAGCCTTTTTTTTATTTTTCAATTTGTGAAAGTAGCTAGCTTATATTTGCTCAATGACCCCGCAAGACTAGATTCATTGTAATAATTATCAATTTTTGTTATAATATACAATTAAATTGGTTAATAAGTTATATGTTGAAAATCGGTTTCATAGATAATATAAAAGAGCTATTTAAGGATAAACAGTTTTTTTATAAATATTTAGGTATAACAACCATTATCTCAATAATTTCTTATTTATTGGTTATTCTTGTATATGTACCTATTATACCCATGGCTATCCTATCAGAAGAGGGGAATGTTGAGCAGTATACTCCGTTATTTATCGTATTGGGTATTATTGCAGCTGTTGTTTTTATTATCTTTATTCTTGCAATCACAATATATTCTGTAAGTTATGTTTTTCAGTTTTTTCAGAATTTAAAGGATAAAGTGGTAAATCCTTTACCAAATCCATTTGTAAGCAAATCAGCTTTGATTCAAGGAACAAATTTAATGATTGCTTCTACGATATATGGATTAATTACATTCATATTATTTGGTGTTCCAATGGGATTAATAATTTGGGTAATATCAACATATGCTGAGGAAGGTACAGCATTGATGATTCTAATGATTTGTATATCAGTTGTTTTGTATATAATATATTTTCTTTTTGCACTCTTCTTTTCTTCGATTATTTCGCCAGCTTTAATCTATCATATTAAAAGATATGGTCTTAAGGGTGGATTTATGATTGGTTCGATATGGAACATGGCAAAGAAATATTTTAAAGACTTAGCATTGTCATTCTTAAAATATGCGGGACTAAGTTTGGCTGTTGGATTGATATTATCAACTGTAATGGTGGTATTCCAAGTGTTGATGTATATTCCTTTTGTAGGTATCATTGTGTCCTTTATTTATGCTGGAATAGCATTATTTATAAATATCCCAACTTTCCACTTAATGTTCTCATATTACAAGACGATATATCCGATATTTGAAGTAATGGATAAAAGTTAATTTTTTCGTTTTGGAAAGTGATAGTGCTTTTTTGCGTGTATGCGATTTTATAGCAATGGTATGAGCTATTTCTGTGTAAGAGCTCGGATACATAAAATAATAGCAACGTATAATAATGTCCTCCAAGTCTCAAATCAAAAAGAATGCTTATTTTGCTCTGGAGCAAGTCAATAAGATTTTCCCTGAAGCACAGACAGATCTGAAAAACTGGTCAACGTCTTTTCAATTTCTTGTTTGTATTATCCTCTCTGCACAGGCAACAGATAAGCAAGTTAATAAGGTTACTCAGAAGCTTTTTGAAATTGTACCTGACCCCAAAGCGTTTATTGAGTTTACGGGTGGAAGCACAGAAAATACTAAGGATGTTGCAAGTATTATTAATTCGTTAAATTACTATAATAGTAAGGCTCGAAATATCGTCAAAATGGCTTATGATGTATTTTATCGTTTTGGTGGAGAAGTACCTCGAGAGCTTACTGATCTGGTTTCGCTAGCTGGAGTTGGTTATAAGACTGCAAATGTTTTCCTTAGCCATCTCTACAAAGAGAATCAAGGTATTGCTGTTGACACACATGTTTCTAGAGTTTCAAAAAGACTAGGTTTTGCAGATGAAAAAGATACTCCGATCATTATTTCTCATAAACTCGAGGATATTTTTTCTAAGCAAGATTGGCATAAGATTAGTGGGCGATTTGTACTTTTTGGTCGTTATATTTGTAAAGCAAAGAAGCCAGAATGTAAAAATTGTCCAATTAATACTATGTGTAGTTACTACAAGAATAATACTAACTTATAGACTTATTCGTTTGCAAAATTTGTGTAGTGGAGAACGGAATTTAGTATTTGTAGTATTCGTTTGAACATGATGGTAAGATCCTCTGTATTATTGTCAAATCGAGATTTTCGTAAATTCGGAAAGATATATTAATACTCGTGTAATTATCTATTCAATTACTTTGCAAAGTATGATATAATACACAATTAACGCAGTAATTTATTTTATGTCATCAGATATCTGCGAAATCTGATGTACAGGGAATATAAATATGCCTGTAAAAAGAGTTCAAATTGAAGAATCAGACAAGGCACTTTATACACAGTTTGACAATTTCCTCTCAGATAAGAACAAAGAAATCCGCAAGTTAAGCAGTGGTGATATTATCGAAGGTACTATCGTCGATATTTTACCTAGCTCAATAGTTGTTGATGTCGGTTATAAATCTGAAGGTATTGTTGCTGATAAAGAGTTAAAGTCAGATCTAGTTGATGTCACTAAACTTAAAATCGGTGATAAAATTTTTGTATATGTAGTTAAGCCAGAGAATGATGAGGGAGGTCTTGTTCTTTCAATCAAACGAACAGAGCAAGCAAGTCAATGGATGAACCTCGAGAAATCAATGAGGGATAACCTCGTTGTAGAAGCTACAGTTATTGAAGCTAATAACGGTGGTGTTATCTGTGATTTGGGTGGTGGTATCCGTGGATTTATCCCAACAATGCAACTTGATGCCGCAAGAGTATATGTTAATGGTACTCGTACAGTTGGTAAGGATATTTCTTCAAGAGTTCAAAGGAGATTAAGCTCACTTATCGGTGAGAAAATCAGTACTCGCATTGCAGAACTTAACAGAGAGAAAAATAAAATTATTCTTTCTGAAAAAATGTTCTTGCAAGGTCGTGATCTTGAATCAAGAGAAGCTACATTACGAAAAGTTAAAGAGGGTGATGTACTACATGGAGAAGTTAGTGGTATTGCACCTTTCGGTATTTTTGTTAATGCAGCTGGTTTAGAAGGTTTAGTTCACCTTTCTGAGCTTTCTTGGGATAAGGTTGAGAAAATCGAAAATTTCTATACTATTGGTAGTAAGGTCGATGTTATGGTTATCGGCGTTTATGACGGTGGTAGAAGAATTGCTTACAGTGTTAAAAGATTACTTGAAGATCCATGGTCAAAAGCTATCTCCAAATTTAAAGTTGGTGATATCGTTGATGGCGTTGTTCAGAGAGTTGTCGATTTCGGTGCATTTGTAAGAATAGGTGATGGTTTAAATGGTTTAATCCACATTTCAGAAATATCTGATAAACTTGTTAGAAATCCTAGAGATTTTGTACAAGAGGGTCAAGAGGTTAAGGTTCGCATTTTGTCGATCTCAGAAACTGAAAGACACCTTGGCTTAAGTCTAAAAGCTGTCGCTGAAGGTGATGATTTCAAACCTCGCAATACTTATAAACCTCGCAATAAGAAAGAAGAAGTTGAAGAAGTCGAAACAGTTGAAACTTCAAAAGAGGTTGTTGCAGAACCAGAAGTTGCAGAGGAAACTGAAGCAGAAAAAGTCGAAGTTGAGAGTCCAAAAGCAGATACTCAAGATGAAAAGATTGAGGAACCAAAATCTGAAGCTAAAGCAGTAGCTGTAGTAGAAGATAAGGGTGAAGAATCCAAAGTTGATTTGGATACTGCACTTGCTGAAGAACTGGAGAGCGACAAGTAATTTGCTTTCAATGTGTTTGAAGAGGGGTGAGCTTTTGTTCACCCCTTTTTCTTTTTCACTTTTTGTCAGAAATCTTAAACTAGGACTTGTTATATGTGTTATAATTGAATATGGTTGTTGATAATAAAAAAATATATTCTAGATTGAGTTTAAGGGCAAAAAAAGTCCTCTCAAAAGCTGCTCAGCTTGCTAATAATGAGCCTGTAAAACCAGAGCATATACTTGTTTCAATACTGTTGGAGGTTGATTCACTCGCTGTGAGTGCCTTAAAGGTTGCTCGACATAATCCGATTACCTTGATTGTAATGCTTGGCTTTGGTTCATATTTGTCAGGTTTTATAACTCCGAATAATCCTGTCGTTACTGAGAGTCTAAATATAAAGGATGTGTCTCAAGAAGAAATTAAGGATAAAAGTATCAATTTGGGAGAAAGTGTTGGTAATACTCAGATAAATGCAAAAGATGGTTTAGACCATTTGGCACAAATTTCTGACAAAGATGCTATCAATATAGGTGATGTTCAAAGTCGTGGTGATATCGGAAATACACAAAAAGGTGATCAGACTACGGATAATCTTAAAGCGATTTTAGGCAATGATATTAATGATGATCAGAATAATCCTTTTGATATGCAAAGATTTAAAGAGATTGTTGATGGGATCAATGCAATAGACAATTTGGGAGCAGATGATTTGAAATCGTTAAGTGAATTAGCTCAAGGTAGCGATAGTGCTAGTACAACACAATCAAGTGATCTTGATTTGCGCAATCACCGTCTTGATATCACGGATAATGGAGCGAATGATATTGATAATAACAATAAGGATATGGGTGGAGATAATCAAAGTATCTCCAATAAGGATTTTCAAGATATTCTAGATAGCCAACCTCCGGTTCCAAATTCTGATGTTAATCAAGTAGGTAATTTAGTAGGTGACATTGATTTTCTTGGTGATTTAGATAAATCGTTAATTGGCGATAGCTTAAATAATTTTGATCTTTCTGATGACAGAAATATCTCAAGCGATAATAATCAGGATAAAGATGCGGAAGGTATTGGAAGGGAAGGTAGGAGTGTAAATGCGGGTAGTGTTAACGGGATTATATCCGCTGACGAATCTCTTCTTTTTGATCTTGATAACAATCTTGATCTTGAAAAACTCAACTTGACCAATGAAAGTAAAATAATATTGAGTATCGCTTTCCAATTAGCGAGTAAACATGATTTAGTATATGTCGGTACAGAACACCTTATGCTTGCTGTCTTAACCCAAAAAGAATTACCAATCGTTAAAGAAATGGCAAAGCGTGGTCTTACACTTGAAACATATCTTAAAGCATTATCGAGTATTGCCAGCTATCCGATTGGATTACTTGCAAAACCTGAAGGAGCTAATCAAATAAACTCACAAACACCAATGCTGTCGCAGATAGGGGTTGATCTTGTAGAAATGGCCTATAAGGGAAAGCTTGATCCGCTTGTCGGTCGTCAAGAAGAGATAGATCAATTAATAAATATTTTAAGTAGGAGAAAAAAGAATAATCCTATCATAGTAGGTGAAGCTGGTGTCGGAAAAACAGTTCTTGTTGAGGGTTTAGCTCAAAGGATATCAGCCGGTCAAGTTCCAGGTTCACTTATCGGTATGCGTATTATTGCTTTAGATGTTACAAATATTATTGCTGGAAGTAAAATGCGTGGTGATGTCGAAGAAAAAGTAATGCAGATTGTCAATGAGGCTAAGAGGAATCGAGATATAATCTTATTTATCGATGAGATACATAATATCCTAAACACTTCTTTGCCTGGTGGTGGTATGGATATTGCAACAATACTTAAACCGGCTTTGGTTAGCGGAATGATTAAATGTATCGGAGCGACAACAAGCGAAGATTTTACAAGATATTTTGAAGAGGATGAGGCATTATTAAGGAGATTTCATCCTGTCTATATTGAAGAGCCAAGTATTACTCATAGTATCGAGATTCTACAAAGAATAAAGCCGATATTGGAAGAACATCACATGGTAAAGATTTCCGATGATGCTGTTATAGCCTCTGTCAAATTATCGGATAGATATATTAGTGATAGGTATTTACCTGATAAAGCAATCGATCTGCTGGATGAGGCTACGGCTTCAAGAAGGTTAGAATCCGAAGTGAAATATGAAGGATTGGTTGACATGGAGCTTAAACTAAATGAGACGATACATAATAAAGAGCAGGCTGTAAGAAAGGGAGACTTAGAAAAAGCAAAAATCATGCGAGATCTTGAGAATAAAATTGTTATTGAGATTGAGAACTTGAATAAACGAAGACTGAACGAGCAATATGGTACAAAATTTACTGTTGGGGTTGATACAGTAAGAAAAATAATAGCAAAGTGGACAGGTATACCAATAGAAACAATAGATCGTGACGAAACAAAGTCTTTACTTAATCTTGATAAGCTATTGAGTCAAAGTGTTATTGGGCAAGATGATGCAGTAAAATCTGTTGCAAATGCAATAAAGAGGGCTAGGGCCGGTATTTCTTCACCTGATAGACCTTGGGCGTCATTTATGTTTCTTGGTCCTACAGGAGTGGGTAAAACAGAATTGGCTAAGGTATTAACGAAAGTATTATTTGGTGATGAGGATAGATTGATACAAGTTGATATGAGTGAACTTATGGAAATGCATAGTGTGTCTAAACTTATCGGATCACCTCCAGGTTATGTCGGATATCGAGAAGGTGGTCAATTAACGGAAGCTGTAAAGAAAAATCCTCACAGTGTAATACTTTTCGACGAGATCGAGAAAGCTCATCCTGATGTATTAAACATACTTTTACAAGTTTTAGAGTATGGACACCTAAAAGATGGTAAAGGAAAGAGGATTAATTTCAAGAATACGGTTATAATTATGACTTCTAATATAGGAGCAGAAGAGATTCGAAGAAATAAGATTGCCGGCTTTACAGATAATAGAGAAAGTGAACAGAGGGGTGATAAAGACATCGAGAAATCGTACGATAGTATGAAAGAAGGCCTAATGAAGCAATTAAAAGAATCACTACGTCCAGAGTTACTTAATCGACTTGATGATATTGTGATATTTAGATCTTTAAATCGTAAAGACGCTAAAAAGATTGTAATACTATTGATAGATGATTTAAATAAACGGTTGATTGAGGAGAGGGTGAGTGTAGCACTTGATGAATCAGCTATTAAAAAGATAGTTAAAGAAGGTTTCAGTGAAGAATATGGAGCTCGTCCATTAAGGCGCTTAATCCAGGATCAGGTCGAGACTATAGTTGCAGAATATATCTTGAAAAGAGGCCATCGTGACACTAATGATAAGTTAGAAAAAATAACAGTTCATTACGTAAAGGATAACTATGTAATAAAAAAGGGTAGTCATAAATAATAATTGTATATAGATTTGGGGATTTCACATTCTTTTAAATGTACGAAAGTAAATAATTTGGTCCGATAATATGATGAAGTATATATGTGCTAATTGTAATGGAGAATTTCTTGGTTGGTCTGGAAAATGCCCCAATTGTGGTCAATGGGGTACTTTGGAAGAGTATGAGGATGAAAAGGAAATCGCAAAATCAGGTAGTTCAATATATGGGAGAATAGGTTCTCGAAAAAGCAAAAAAACTGGAGTCGATGAAAGCAAGGTTCAAAATTACTCAACATTGATAAATAAAATCCGAGAAAATGAAAGAAATAATCAGCTGTTAATGAAAGGTAAAAACGGCTCCAAATTCTCAAACAAGCAAAATTCAAAAAGTGGTGAATCGTTGTTTGGTTCAAGAATGAGCTCTGGGTATGAGGAATTCGATAGAGTTTTAGGCGGAGGATTTGTAGGTGGTGAAGTTTTGCTGTTAAGTGGTGAGCCTGGTGTAGGTAAATCGACTTTACTTCTGCAAGTTGCACTTAAGCAAGCAAACTGTGGGAAGGTACTTTATGTGTCTTGTGAGGAATCAATCGTCCAGTTATCTCAACGTATAGAAAGGGTTGTTGTCGGCATAGAAAACGGCACTGTAAATTCCGAAGGTAAAGTTGAGGTAAAATCTGCTAATTTACCTTCCAAGGTGAATATCTCAAAGTCGGAGAATAATGAATCATATGTTGAAGAAGATGAAGGTAATGTGGCGATTAAATCTGTAAGTAAGAGGTCATCAAAAGGTGCACTTTATAGAGATAATCTATATATCACTGAAGCATCAGATATCGACGAAATTGTGGATCTGATAGAAAGCCTAAGTCCAACACTTGTGATAGTTGACTCGATACAAGCTGTGACTTCGTCTCAATCGAGGGGTTTTCCGGGAAGTATGTCTCAGGTCAGGATCTGTGGTTCGGTGCTTACAAAAGTTGCTAAGGCAAATGATATTCCTGTGGTCATGGTTGGTCAGATAAATAAGGAGGGTTTTATTGCAGGACCAAAAATACTTGAACATATGGTTGACTGTGTGATCTATATTGAAGGTGAGGAATTTAATATCTTCCGTATTGTAAGGGGTATCAAGAATCGCTTTGGTGCGACAAATGAGATCGGTGTATTTGAGATGAGTAATTTAGGTATGAAAGAAGTATCCAATCCTTCTCAAGTATTTCTTGAGGGCGGAGATCATGTCCCTGGTTGTGCTATCGGAGCAGTAATAAAAGGTAGTAGGGTAGTATTTGTTGAGGTTCAAGCGCTTACGGTAGATAGGGATATGTCGGGAGGTCCATTGCGTCGAGTAGCTAATGGGATAAAAAAGCCTAGGTTAGATATGCTTTGTGCTGTTTTATCTCGCAGAGGAAAGATATTTCTTGGAGATAAAGACGTGTTCGTAAATATCGTCGGAGGACTTAACTTGGATGATCCGGTGATAGATTTGGCTGTCTGTGCTGCGATAAAGTCTGTAGTCAAGGATAAACCAATAGATCGTAAAACTATCTTTGTTGGAGAGGTGGGATTGTCTGGAGAGATAAGGTCTTTTATGGGTTATGACGCAGTGAAAAAAGAGGCGACAAGATTGGGATATGAAAAGATAGTATCAAGAGCTTCTGGCGATAAGAGGATCTCAGATATCTAAGAAAAGTATTAACTGGCTAATTCGCATTCGTTATTGTATTTTTTTCCTAAACTAGCTTTGCTGGTATTAATCGACTAAATTTCCATATATTTTATGTAACCAAGGGCTATCATTCTGCCTGAACCGTCACCATTACAATCCAAGCGCTTTGCCATACAAGTACCGCCTTCACGTTAAAAAAATAAAGTTACGATGGAAGGGTTTTACTTGAGTAAGACAAATTAATTTTATTGGTCTTGCGATACATAGTGAAATGTATTTAGTTAGGGTAAATCGCTTAATTGATTTATAAGTATTTCGAGGTTTCTAGCTTTACTAAATATCCGAGAGATACCGTCTTACCAACGTAGAAGAGCAATCGTAACATTGTGTCCATGTTACTTATCCACACCAATCGTAACAGCGAGGTTCTGTTTAATGGGAAACATAACAAACGTATTTGGTAAGTCGTATGATGTTGTTGTAAACTGTTGGTGTGTGGGGAAATAGGTGACCAGGAAGTCATTCTCCACATATAACCCTAATATGTTGATAATAGATATGGGGCTTGACATATAATAGCTGGAGGGTTATAATTATATAGATCATTAAAAATATGTGGATAGTTGTTCTCTCCCTATGTCTGGGGTGCCATAAGCACAGCTGGGCATCAGGAAAGGATAATTATCTCATGTTTGGTAGCACTTCTTTTTAGAAATATAAGGGAAGTATCGCTGATACTCTTCGATAATTCAGAATGTTAGTTCTAAATTACCGGGGTCGGTCGGGGCAGTGCCGATCCCTTTTTTTTTCATTTGACACGATATATTTAACTTTGTATAATTTTTTAGTTTTACTTAGCACTAGTTAAGTAAGGTAATTTCCTTTATTAAGTTTCTCCTTCGATAGTGCTTTACATTGTTTATGAATTAAATTTTTCATTTTTGATTAGTCCCAAATGTTTATTAAGTTTGCGGATTGTCAATTTATTCAAGGTATAAAATAAACCACTTATACAAGATTTATGAAAATTATCCCTATTTAGTAATTTTATGTTGTGATTAGAAATTAATTTATTTTTTATATATTTTTATGCAGATTAAAGAGTTAGAGGACAAAACAGTTGCCGAATTAAGAGCAATTGCAAAAGATCTTGGTATTACAGATTTCGTCGAAATGCCAAAGAGAGATTTAATTATTGAGATTTTGAAAGTATCTTCACAAAAAGAAGGTTTTGTTTTTATGGAGGGTATTTTGGAAATCATGAATGATGGTACTCATGGGATCTTGCGAACGGAAGGTGTTTTACCAAGTGATAATGATGTTTATATTTCAGGTTCACAAATCAAGAAGTTTAATCTGCGTATGGGTGATATTGTTGCAGGACCTGCACGTTTACCAAAAGATAAAGAAAAATATCTTAGTTTATTGCGAGTTGATACAGTTTACGGAAAACCAGCTGATGAAGCTCTTAAAAGGCCTATGTTTCATAAACTTACTGCAATTTTCCCAAATAAACAGATAAAATTGGAGACTGATGCAGAGACTCTTTCAACTAGACTTATTGATCTTTTGAGCCCCGTAGGATTTGGACAGAGAGGTATGATCGTATCTCCTCCAAAAGCCGGTAAAACCTGGTTAATGAAGGATATAGCAAAGGGTGTTGCAGAAAACTATCCTAAAGCAAAACTTATGGTCGTGCTAGTTGGTGAAAGGCCAGAAGAGGTTACTGACATGAAGCGATTTGTTAAGGGTGAAGTTTTTGCTTCAAATTTTGATGAAATGCCAGAACATAACTGTAGAGTAGCTGAAATGGCACTTGAAAAAGCTAAGCGAATGGTTGAGTGGGGTGAAGATGTTGTTATACTTATGGATAGTATTACAAGATTAGCTCGTGCTTACAATATTACAATGCCTACTTCAGGTCGTACATTATCTGGCGGTTTTGATCCAGTTGCTTTGTATCCTCCAAAAAGATTCTTTGGAGCAGCACGAAATTTTGAAGAGGGTGGAAGTCTTACAATCATGGCAACTGCATTAGTTGATACTGGTAGCCGTATGGATGATTTAGTGTATGAAGAATTCAAGGGTACTGGTAATATGGAATTACATCTCGATCGTAAACTTTCACAAAAAAGAGTATATCCTGCAATCAATGTTACAGAATCAGGTACTCGAAATGAAGAGTTTTTGCTTGGCAAAGATGTTCTTAATCAATCATGGAGGATTCGTAGAATGCTTGAGGTTTTAAGTGAAAACGAGGAACCAACAGAAGTATTAGTTTCCAGGATGAAGAGGACAAAGAATAATGAGGAGTTTTTAGCGACATTGCACGAAGCTTAAATATCGTAAATATGGTATAATGCAATATGCCGATTGAAAATGAAGCTAAAAAAATAATAGGATTCCAAGGTTTTAGGCAGTTGGTTAAAGATCTGGACATGATTAATAATGAACAAGATGGGCCTGCTTATCTTCTCAATGACTTCAGTAATACTGAGGATCAGAAAAAAAATTCAAAAAACCGATTTAAGCCGTTTCTATTTATTTCTCAAAAAAGGCGTGAGTTAAGTACAAAGCTTTCTCCGATTTCATTTATTATCCAGCTTGATAATTATATATATGAACGCCTAAGGGTTTTCATTGTCTTATTATCTGTTTTTTCTGAATTTTTAGGTTCGATTGTTGATAGGGTAAAAAGATTTATTATCCGGAAGATGTTTTGGGGCCGAAGTAATGCTTTCAAATATGTACTAAATATTATCATTATTTTTTTTGTGAGTTTCCTTTTCATTTCTAATTCTTACCGTGTAGATGTAATTGAAACAGGGCAGGCTTTTGGTTTGAATAATCGTGTATATGCACAAGAAGAACCACTAGTAAGTCACGATATCCTTGTACAAAATACGACAACTAATACTCAAACTCCTGTTGATCGCCAAAGCATAGATATCGTAGAATACACTGTTAAGAGTGGTGATACGATGAGTGGAATTGCAAACTTTTTCGGCGTTTCCGAACAAACAATCAAATGGGTTAATGACTTGAGTGATGCATATGTTTTGCAACCTGGGCAGGTATTGAAAGTTCCTCCAGTCGACGGCGTTTTAGTTAAAGTAGAGTCGGGAGATACAATTGAGTCTTTGGCAGATGATTATGAGGGCAATATTCAATCTATTGCTGATTTTAACTGGTTAGACTATCCTTTTACTCTCACAGAGGGTACAGAAGTATTTATTCCTAATGGAAAGAAACCTGAACCAGTTGTTCCAGTAGCCTCATATTATTCTGGTGTTGTTACAAGTTCTGCACCTTGGTGGAGTGCTTCGTATGTTGATCCAAATGTTGGTAGATTTTTAAGTTGGCCTGTAGCAGGTGGTCGAGGTATTATAACCCAATATCCTTGGACTTACCATATTGCTTTAGATATTGCGGATGGTGGATCTCCAGATCTTGTTGCTGCTGCTCCTGGTACTGTAGTATTTGCAGGTTGTCATTCAGGAAACTGTCCTGCACCAGGTTATTCAATTGGTGGTTCTGGAGCGGGTTGGGGTGTCGAGGTAGATCATGGAAATGGTTATACAACATTGTATGCTCATATGAATGCAATCTATGTAACTTCCGGTCAATATGTTTCTGCCGGACAGCCTCTTGGTCAGATGGGTCGTTCTGGTACGGCGACTGGTATCCATGTTCATTTCGAATTGTGGCAAGGTGCTAAATGGAATCGTGTTGATCCTTGTTTGTATCTTGGTAATTATGCGTGTGGTTACTAAATAGATAATTGATATGCTGTACTGAATATCTGTTGCTTATTAGTTGGTTTTTCTATATATTATTTGTTTATAATATGGGCCTGTAGTTCAGTTTGGTAGAACGCTTCATTCGCATTGAAGAGGTCAGGAGTTCGATTCCCCTCAGGTCCAGTTCGTAACTTACTCCACATCGTTCGCTTTTGATAAGACATCAAAAGCATCACTGGGTTTCGTAGTTACTCACTTGCCTTCGTAATTTCCTTCGGTCATTACTCAGGATTCAATTCATATTCTTACTCCACACCGTTCGCTTTTGATAAGACATCAAAAGCATCACTTGGTTTCGTAGTTACTCACTTGCCTTCGTAATTTCCTTCGGTCATTACTCAGGATTCAATTCATATTCTTACTCCACATCGTTCGCTTTTGATAAGACATCAAAAGCATCACTTGGTTTTGAGCGTTTTATTATGCAAATACTTGGTTTATCAAATATTCGGGAGGCGATTTATCTACCTAGAGATATGAAAAGGATGATTCCTTAACAAGTTTTCTTGAATATTCGAGCATTTTGATTCGTTATCATAAATAATGTAGAATTGTTTATGGGATCAGAAAAAAAGAAAGCAGATAAAAGTGCATTAATCGTTATAGATGTAGTTAATTCTTGCTGTCATTCAGATTGTGAGAGAAAGGATTATGGTATTACATTCTCGAAAATCCGAGATATGATACCTCGTTTGAATGATTTTATTGAAGAATTTAGAAATAAAAAAACTGGAAAGATTATTTTTGTTAACTTGACGCCTTGGACAAAAGATTATTTGCCTCAAAACATCCAAAATCTATATGAAGATCCAACTAAGGAATATTATAATGAGGGTTCTGAATTTGAACTTGATTTTTATGAGATTAAGCCAAATAAGTCTGATTTGATAGTTACAAAAAATAATTATGATGCCTTTTCTAATCCTGAATTAGATAGATACCTAAAATCTAAAGGTATAAATAACCTCGTTATCACAGGTGTTTTTACGGATGGTTGTGTACTTGCAACTGTGTGTGGAGCTTTTAGACTTGGGTATAATATTACATTAATCACAGATTTAGTCGGAACTACAGACAATAAAACAAGACAAGCATTAAGCGAAAACTTAATAGAATTTACTTTTCCTATAATGTATGGGAAAACTGTCGATTCAAAAGATTATCTTGATCAAATCTTGAAAGGGTAGTATTTCTGAGCAAATATTGTTGCTCTTTCTGTTACATTCGTCAGCTGAGTGAATTTCACGATAAGTTAACGATGTTGCTCTTCACTAACTGCTCGGGCTTCCTCTAACTTTTGCTTAATTTGACTTAGTAAAGAAATAATACTCGTTTTGTCATCAAATGGTAGTTCATACCTTTTAGCGAGCTGCAAAACAAATTTTTTTAATTGAGTTCGAGTAATTGCATAATAATCTCCGCTTTCAGACATTATAATTATGTATCCACCTTTTGAAGATAAAATTCTTAATTTCTTGTAATTATTAGTTTGGTCTGTTCCCAATGTATCATTATTTATTGCAGTAGTAATTTGTAATTGATTACCTGTATCAGTTAAAGATGTAATATCTATAGTATCCCCATTTGAAATGCTTTGTAAAACTGCATCTGGTAGAGAAAGAACAAAAATATCACCTTTACATTTAACCGTACCATCTATAATTCCGTTTTTTTGTATAGAAAAAGTTTTTAAAGTTTTTTCTGTATCAGGATCAGTAACAGATAATGTAAGATTTCCATTTACATCTTGCATTACTTGTGCAGGGAGTAGTTCAGATTCTACCTGAACTCTTATACCGAAAATTTCTGCAACCAGTAATTGAATCTGTCTTCGTATTGGATATAACTGATCATCAGTGCCTGTAAGGGTGCATAATTGATCTGGGGTTAATTCTCCATGTTCTAAAGCTTTTCTGAGTAAAGAAGCTGTTTGTTGTCTTAATCTCAATTGTTCTGCGAGTGTACTTAAAGAGTATTCTTCTCTTAGCTCATCAATATCTCCATCTCCCAACTGACTAAGAACATTTATCACTTGTTGAGCCGCTATGTGAATATCCCGATCATTTACAATTGTTTCTGTATGAGACAAAATATTTGAAAAATCTGAGAGGTATGCTGCTATTGCTGGATTGTTACTCAATGTATGAGTTGTCGCATCTACAATTGATTGAGCTATTTCTAATTTATCTGGAGCATTTGTTAAATTGTTATCTGGTTGTCCGTTATCATGAAATTGATTATATAATTGAGGAAAAACTACTCCTGTTGCTATAATCATCAAGGCGATTGCAGCAGCGCCTCTTGGCAGTCCTGTTAGTGATATACGCGGATCAATTAATACGGGCATTTCATCATTTTTGAAGAAACGATATAACGGAGGTTCTGGATACAATGGTTTTGGGGGGCAATTTCTGGCAATGGTATTAGAAACACGAGAAGATTGTGGTCTTATTGACATTATTACAGACAACTCAATTTATCTATAAATCATGGCAGTAAAGGACTGTCCGATAGTATATCATATTGTTGTGTTTAAATCAAACAATGAAGTATTGGCACAATAATATGAATATCAAGCTCTATAAAACTACTTATACTAAACATATTCAAACAGGAATCTTAATAGAAAAAGCTTAAATATCAATATAATCTATAATAATATAGTTTCGTCTATACACTGAAAATCTTCCTAATAACTGTTACTTTTTTGATGGATTTTCGTATATAATAGAAATAAATAAATTATTAAGATAATTTTATAAAAGAAAGTGTAAAAATTGCGATAATATCAGTTATTGCAACTCTTGCACTTGCAAGTTTGATTTTTGCAGTATTGTTGAAAACGGGAGTAATTGAGATTAATTCTCAAAGAGCAAGGGATACTGAGAAAACTGTAATTTCAGACAATAATCAAAGTGAAATTACTGAAGGCGAACTTGTAAATGGAGTGCTAGTAATGGGTGATGAAGAGGATTTGATTGCCATACAAAATAAAGAATCAGGATATGAAAATAGAACATGTATCAAAGATTATGATTTTGAGGATGTAAAATTTCAAGCTCCATGTACTTGGGTACTAGATCAAGAAAATTCTTCAAAAAACGATATTAGATTGAATAATGGTGATTATATTGTAAGGTTACATGGATTCTTTGGTGTTACCGGTGGCGGTTTTGGACATTTTTTTGATGGAATCTGTGGAGCAGGTATGACAGCTGAGTATTCAAACGTAGTAAGAGATTATTATCGTTCTGATGAGTATGTTAACTATAATGAAGTAACCGATTGTGACTGTATCAAATTTAATGAAACTGAGACAGGTGTAGATAACTGTAATTGGAATTATGGTGATCAAGATCTTTGGTTTGGTTCATATTTAGTTAAAACCGATGAAGCTCCGACTCAAGGTAAAATAGGTATTGGAGCGATAAGTCATACAGACGTTTTTCCTGAAGAAAATGTTACGTCAAGTCCAGCGTATTTTAGTGTCGAGCTTATAAATAAAAATATTGCAGAAAGAAAATCTAGCGGAGTATTTAGAGGAGATGAAGAAATAACTGATAAACAGTCTCAATATAATGCAATTGTGAAAACGGTTGAATTGAAGATCGATACTGATAGAAATAGATAAATCCGATAGATACAGATAAATGAATAATAAGAAGAAAAAAATAGTAATTTATCTTGCGGTGGGGCTTGTATTAGTAGCGTTATTGTTAGTTTCATATAGTTTTATTTGTACTAACTCGCTATTTGATACAAGCCTTACTAAATATTGTAAGAGCAATCTCTTTTTTTTTGATTTTTCAGGTAATGACAGTAGAGATTCGGATATAGTCGATACTGAAAACGAAAATGATAACAGTAATACTGATTCAGAATCGGTTGATCTTGGAGATAATGAAGAAAATGCACCTGAGACATTGCCGACAAGTATCATGCTTGATGTCCCAATTATTAAACAGGCTCATCGAGCATCGTGCGAAGTTGCTAGTTTAAGGGCAAGCATGCTTTTTTATGGCATTGATAAGTCAGAAGAATTCTTACTTGAACAAGTGACTTACGATAGTTCTCCTCGTTACACAGATCAAAATGGAGTTTTACATTGGGGTGATCCTCATAAAGGTTATGTCGGTAATGTAGATGCTCCTGTAATCTATGTAGATGGATACGGAGTTTACAATGAACCTATCTATAGGGCTCTCGAGCTTAATGGTTTTAGTAAGAGTATCTCAAAAGTAGGTTGGGATACTGAAGAAATGTATAATTATCTGCGACGATCATATCCCGTAATTGTTTGGATATCTAACGATTATAGTACTAAAGAGATGCAATATTGGGTTGCACCCGATGGGACACAGGTTAAATGGTTTGTTGGCGAACATGCTGTTGTTTTGCGTGGTATAGATGAAAACTATGTATATATTATGGATGTAGGTTATGGTGCAAATAAGCAGGTTCCAATTGCGGATTTTGAGAGAGGATTTGCAAACCTTGGCAATATGGCTATCGTTGTTATCCCAGATTAAGCAATTTTCAATAAAGGCTCTAAAATATTATCTCGTTATATTTTTTGCAACAGAGTAATATTTCAAATTCTACGATATTGCTGTATAATACCGATAATATTAAGCATCTTTCAATAGCTTTGCCTCTTCAGTGGAAATCAATCGAAGCATTTTACGAACGAGAATCGCTTTATTGGCTATATTGGGAAGCTTAAAAATAAGATAAAATAATAAACAGTTTTATGATAATAAAAGCAACGGGATTAACAAAAGAAATAAGTGGAAAGGTTTTGTATAAACAACTTAATTTCGAAATAAGCAGTCGTGAGAAGGTTGCGCTAATTGGCCGAAATGGTTGTGGTAAAACAACTCTTTTTAATATCCTCTCTGGAAAGGATAAGGATTTTCATGGTCAGATAGAATATTCTAAGGATATCCGCATTGTAAAAACAGAACAGGAACACATAGATATAGAAGAATCAGTACTTGAGTACATCTTGGGGCAGGTTCCTGATTATTATTTACTTAATAAAATAATAAAAGGTCAACCGGATGAGACAACTCATTTATTGAGTAATGGTCAGAGAATCTCATATTTTGAAGCGATTGAGATATTTACTGATCGTGGTTATTTTCATATTGAGGATAATATAGTTGCGAGTTTAAATTCATTTGGTCTTGCAACAGAACGAGCTTTGGTTTCAATGCAACAACTTTCAGGTGGAGAAAAGAGGATAGTTGAACTAGTTAAGATTATGTATTCTGGGGCAGATCTTGCATTAATTGATGAGCCAACAAATCACATGGATTATGAGGCAAAAGAAGTATTTATTAAATGGTTTAGAAGTACAAAAATTGCATGTGTTGTTATTACTCACGATAGAGATGTTTTACATGAAGTTGGAAAAATATTTGAAATAAAAGATGGCGTTGTTATAGCTTACAATGGTAATTATGAATGGTATCTATCACAAAATAGTTTTACTACTGTAACAAAAATCTCAAAATACGAGAATGACCTAATGCATGTAAACAAATTGAAAAAGCAGATGAAAGATGTAACTGGTAAAAAGCTTTCTGCTAAATCAAATAAGGGTAGGGAGCGAATGAAAATATTGGAAGAAAGGCTCAAAAGAGAATATAAAAGCGTGACAAATAACATGGAGAAGCCTTCATTTTGGATTGATGAAGAGAATCTTGAAAGCTTCTCAGAAAAAGTAGTTGAAACATACAATAAATATAAAACAGAAGGTATTAAAATTAGCAAAATAAATACTGGTATTAATCGTCAGAAGCTACTGATAAAAGTGACAGATGTTGTTTTGGGATATACCTTCCCACTTTTCAATCCCATAAATTTCGAATTAATACAAGGCGATGTTATTCGTTTTGTTGGAAAAAATGGTGCAGGTAAAACAACCTTTATTAAGTACCTACTTTCTGGAGATTATGATGATGTAATTCTAGATAAAACTAATACAAATAAGGAAAAGTCTAAAGGTGAGATTATAAAATATCAAGGAGAAATAAAGGTAAGAGATTCAGTAAAACTTGGTCTTTATGAGCAAGAAGTGAAGTCTTCGTTTTTGCATATGCCATTGGTCAAGGCAGTTGAGACAGTACTGGTAAATAGTGGTCAGGATCTTAATCCTACTAATGTACGAAAATTCTTTGCTGATTACCTGTTCGATTATTTTACGCATAGTGATGTGAAAGTAGCTAATCTTTCTGGTGGTGAGAAGGCTAGGTTCCAGATTTTCTCTATGTTGGCTTCAAAACCTGACATTGTGATTCTTGATGAACCGACCAATCACTTAGACTTACCTTCAATTGAAGAGCTTGAACGATATATGTTTCAATTTACGGGGGCAATTATTTATGTCTCGCATGACACATACTTTGCAAGCAAAATGGGTGGTAAAGTAATAAATTTCGAGAAATAGTACTTGCTAATATAATTAATAAAGAATAATGCGTGACTGGGTTTGAAATATTTCGAGTTTTTTTTATTTTGTAGCAGGGCACAAAAAATTGATCTCCTATTCAATTCTCTACAATTATTTGGTATCATCTGATATATTATATAACCATTATTAAGTTTACTGCGGGCCTGTAGCTCAGTTTGGCTAGAGCATTTCACTGGCAGTGAAAGGGTCAAGGGTTCAAGTCCCTTCAGGTCCAGTTCGTAACTTACTTCGCATATCTTCTTCATTTTTTCATTCGAAAATCAAGCTAGATTCGTTTATTACCACTGTTCGCTTTTAAGCAAGATCAAAAGCATCACTTGGCTTCGTTAGTTACTCACTTGCCCTCGTAATTCCCTTCGGTCGTTACTCGGGTCCTATTCAAATACTTACTTCACACAGTTCACTTTTGATGCAAGATCAAAATCATAATTATTTTTCTTTTTTTATTGAGAAGATAAAATATAAATGGTATAATCCGAAGAATTGACAGTAAAAATTATGAGAAAAAACTGTCAAAAATAAATTTATATAGTATAGTAATGGCAGAGACAAATAATACAACATCAAAAGCGGCAGCAGCTTTTGCTAAAGTATCAGGAGAAAATAAAGTTGATACAGTAGAGAAAAAAGATTTCTCACAAAGTGTCCAGGAAACTAAAGATACTTCTCCTAAAACAATTGAAGCAGAAGTTGTAACTCCAAAAACAGAGACAACAGTATCCAGCACAGGTGCAACTCCAAATGCAACAACAAATGGAGAGAAGAAAAAAGGGTCAAAAGTATGGATTATTGTAATTTTAGTTATAGTATTACTACTTTGCTGTGGTTGTGGATCAATAGCGTTGATATCAAAAGTAGGTTGGGATGCAATTAAAAACTTCGATCTCTCAAATCCCGACTTTGAGTATTTACTCGATAATTCTTATGATGAGATAATTTTTTCAGATGATTCTAGCGATACAGATACTTCAAATGAATCAGAGACAGATTCAACTTCGAGCGAGGGTTTGACAAAAGTTGAAGGAGATAATTATATCATGTATTTTCCCTCTTCATATCAAGAATTAGTAGTTGAAGGTACTGAGAAAAACTATGTTTCAAAAGAATTTAATACTTCAGGTGGATTTAACAGTATAAATATGGTTACCATCGATACTGATTCGACAAAGATTTTTTCTCAAAGTGATTGTGATGATCTTGCCGATTACTATACACCTGAGTTTGCTGCGACCTTTGAAATTGACGAGGAAGACATCTTTTCTAATCAAGATTTTGAAACAGTTAATGGAGTAAATATTTGTACTCTAGACTTTTCAATGTATTTTGAATCCAGTACCCTTTATTCAACTCAGAAAGTACTTTCTAACAATGAGGATGAGTTGGTTGTCATCTATACAATTTCAAGGGATGATAAATATTCCGATGAAGGTTTACTACTTGAGAACGCACTAGAGCTATCAACTATCAAGTAACTTCTTCGGTGTGGTAATTTGTATTTAAATCCCGCCGGGGAAACTCAGGCGGGATTTTTTATTATTGACGAGTGAAGAATTTATTCGAAATGTGTAGAATGAGTGAGAAAGAATTTATCATAATTTTATTAAACAGAAAAATGGAAAAATATAATCCAAAGGAGATTGAAAAAAAATGGCAAGAAAAGTGGGAGAAATCCGATATAAATAAGGCAGTAGATTTTGATAAAAGGCCAAAGTATTATGCTTTGCTTGAGTTTCCATATCCTTCAGGAGCAGGTATGCATATTGGCCATACACGAAATGATTCAATGATGGATGTAATGGTAAGGTTAAGGCGTATGAAGGGATACAATGTACTTTTCCCGATAGGTTGGGATGCATTCGGATTACCTACAGAAAATTATGCTTTGAAAACAAACAGAAATCCGGCTGAAGTAACAAAAGAAAATACAGATAATTTCTTGAGGCAGATGAAATCTTTGGGTTTGTCTTTTGATTATGATCGTATTGTTGATACTACTGATCCAAAGTATTACAAGTGGACACAATGGATTTTCTTGAAATTATTGGAAAAAGGATTAGCTTACAAAGCTGAAATGCCAATAAATTGGTGCCCGAAATGTAAAGTTGGGTGTGCTAATGAAGAAGTTATTGGTGGAGTACACGAAAGATGTAATACTCCAGTTGAAACAAAAAATCTCTCCCAATGGGTATTAAAAATTACTGAATATGCTGATAGATTATATGATGATCTTGATTATGTCGATTATCTTGAAAGTATAAAGATAAGTCAAAGGAATTGGATTGGACGAAAACCGTGGATTGATATTGAAATGCAAGTTGTCATGCCTGTCCAAGATCAAACAGTATCAAATAACACGGATGAAACACCAGATATTGAATCAAATAATATCGATAAGGATAAAGTAAAAATAGCAGATGGTTTAAGATTGTTGGACCGCAAGAGTGATGATTCTGACTTTAAGAGAATTGAAGATGTTAAAATTACCATTGCTACTTCACGACCAGATACTAACTTTGGTGCAACTTTTGTAGTGTTAGCACCAGATTGTGATTATGTTGAACACCTTAAGAAATATATGTCTTCAGAGACGATTTCTCGAGTAGAGGAATATTCCTTGCAAACTTCAAAGAAAACTCAAGCAGACAGAATATCCGAAGGACGCAAAAAGACGGGAGTATTTACTGGATTGTATACTATTAATCCGTTAAACAATGAAAAATTACCAATATTCCTTGCCGATTTCGTAATGAAAGATGTCGGTACTGGAGCGGTAATAGGTGTTCCTGGACATGATCGTCGAGATTATGAATTCTCTCAGGTCTATGATTTGCCAGTAATAAGGGTTGTAAAAACTCTCGATGGTAAAGATAGTGAAATAGAAAGTATAGATGATGTCCAAGAAGCAGAGGGTATTATGATGAATTCAGGGTTTCTTGATGGCATGGAGATACATGATGCAATACCAGCTGTAATGGATTATCTAGAATCAAAGGGAGTTGGTAAAAAAGTAATAAGATATAATTTGCATGATTGGAATTTCTCGAGACAAAGATATTGGGGCGAACCAATTCCAGTCGTATTTTGTGATAAATGCGGTACCGTACCATTACCAGAAGAGCAGTTACCATTAACTTTACCTGAAATGAGTAAATATGAACTAACCGAAGATGGAACTTCTCCATTAAGTAAAGTAAGTGAATGGGTAAATACAACTTGTCCCAAATGTGGAGGTCCGGCAAAGAGAGAAACTGATACTATGCCTAACTGGGCTGGTTCAAGCTGGTACTTTATGAGGTATTGCGATCCTAACAACGATCAAGCACTTGCAGATAAAGATAAGCTTGATTATTGGATGCCTGTCGATTTCTATGAGGGAGGGTCCGAACATATTAATTTACATCTTCTTTATTCAAGATTCTGGTACAAATTCCTGGGTGATATCGGTTATGCATCAAATAATAGACTCTCTGACGAAGAAGCAAAGAAGATCTTAGAATCTGGAAAAATAAAAGAAAGGCATCAGGAGGTACTAAAGGGTAGAGAACCATATCTTGCACGTGCAATCCATGGAATAGTGCTAGGTGAAGGTGGCGTAAAAATGTCCAAGTCGCTAGGCAATGTTATAAATCCAGATAATCTTATTGCAGAATATGGTGCGGATGTAACGAGAGCATATATGTTGTTTATGGGACCATATGATGTAACATGTGAGTGGAGTGATAGGACAATAATTGGTGTTAGAAGATGGATCACAAGGATGTGGAATTATATTGGCAAACAGATTGATGTCCTGCCAACCGATAACGATAATGCTACCGCGCCAATCTTAAACAATACTGCGGGTAATCATGAAGATGGTTTGGAGAAGTCCGATAAGATTTCTGATATAGGTCTTGCAGTAAAACAACTCGCGTATGAGGTTGAAGAGGATATTTTGGGATTAAAGTTTAATACAGCCATCTCGTTAATCATGAAATTTATAAATGAGCATGAAGAGGATTTGTTAAATTATGATTCAGTTCTTGATTTGATTAAAATTATGGCGCCGATTACTCCCCATCTTGCTGAAGAGTTATGGTTTCAAGTCGGTCAACCTTTCTCGGTTCATAATTCAGAATGGGTAAAATATAATGTATCTGATTTCAAGAAATCTACAGTTGTTATTCCAGTACAGTTCAATGGTAAGGTAAGGGGTAGGATCGAAATTAATGTTGATGCTGACGAGCAGTCGGTTATTGATTCGATTCTCGCGGATTCTTCTTTGAATCGTAATCTTCCTGAAGGTAAGTACAAGAAGGTTATCTTCGTTCCGAATAAAATAATTAATATTATCGTATAAGAATTAGTATTGAAAATAGTAAAGATAAATTCATAATGATTAATATCGAATATTTGCTTTATTCATATGAGTTGAAAAAATACTAACAATATACTATTATTAAATATCAATTTAAATTAGCATATGAAATCAAATTATGGGAAGTGGAATTACAAGTGAGTTAAAGGGTCAGAAGAATATTTTACTAGCAGTTTTAGGTCTTTGTGTAGTATTATTTGTTGGTTTTTATTTATTAAACACGGGAACAATGAGTAATGTAAATGAAAGAATTAATGAAGATCCCGTTGTTGATTATCCAGAGGGAGATGAGAATATGTCAAAAAATAATAAATATAGTTCAGAGCCAGTAATGAGTTTAAAACCAAACACTGATTATCAGGCTGAGATAGTTACAGATAAAGGTACGATAGTAGTCGATTTATACGAAGAGGATACTCCAAGAACAGTAAATAGCTTTGTATTTCTTGCAAACGATGATTTTTTTGATGGTTTGACATTTCATAGAGTGTTTCCAAATTTTGTAATTCAAGGTGGAGATCCTTTAGGTACTGGTATGGGCGGTCCAGGTTATAAATTTATCAATGAAATTGTTACAAAATATAAATTTGAACCATATGTTTTGGCTATGGCAAATGCCGGTGCAAATACAAATGGCAGTCAATTCTTTATCACAACAGGGACATCGAAAGGTAGTATAGAAAGTCTTGATGGAGATTATACAATCTTTGGTAAAGTCTTGAGTGGTCAGTCGGTAGTTGATGCTATTGCACAAACTCCTGCAGATCCAAATTCTGGTGCGGTTACAGGAGTAAAGCCGGTAATTACAACAATCAATATCTTAGAAAAATAACACCTTTATTGAGGATAATAGTGCTTTTTTATCGTTATTGCTCACTTACTCTGCATCTAACGTTCTTATCCTTATGTATGAGGTAATTATGTGGGTAGCACTTCACCTAATTATTAAAGTTTTTTATATAACCATGCGCTGATTTTCAAAAGCATGCGTCACCATTACAATCCTTTCTCTGTACTGTAAAAGTATCATTTTCACATTCTTTACCGAGTCTTTTCTGTTTAATAATATATTCATTTTGAATTAATAATCTTGTATTAGAATTAATACATGGTTGAAAAGAAAAAGCATTATTTAATTTTATTCGCTGTGGCTACACTCACATTATGTATCGGATATTTGCTAGGGGGGTTGGTAAGTGAAAGAAGCTGTACTTGTGATGAAAGTAACATACTAAGGGGGAGTATAAGCGTGTCGGCTGATGGTTCTGAATCAGGGGTTCTGGCAGCTGAGGAAGAAGATACTGAGAATAATATTGTGGCGGAAGATGTCGATAACCTGAGTGAAGGCGTATATCTTGAGGGGGAAGTCGTCGCTGAAGATCAGGAGTGTGAGATACGTGTAGATGTAAATGGTGCGGTTGTGAAGCCAGGAGTGTTCTGTATGCAAAAGGGGGATAGAGTTGTAGATGCTTTGGCTAGTGCAGGGGGGGTTAATGAACAGGTTTATGCTTTCAAATACTTTGCACAAAGCTTCAACCAGTCCGAGCCTGTAACTGATGGGCAAAAAATATATGTACCTTTCTATGAAGATCAGAAGTGTATTTTAGATACATCGGAAAGCGAGAAATATGCAAGTATCACTTCTGAGGAGATTAGTAAACCAGTGAAGGGCTCGGATAATTCAAGTGCATACGCCTGCACTAGTCTTAATAATGCTAGTCAGGAGGAGTTGGAATTATTAAGTGGGATAGGCGAATCTACTGCTCAAAAAATAATTGATAGTCGTCCTTACAGTAGAATTGAAGATATTATGGAAGTGAAAGGTATCGGAGAATCTATTTTTGCAAAGATCAAAAATGAAATATGTATTTAAATTGATAAAAACCTTACAATTTAGATTACGCAAAAATATCCAATTCATTGTGGAAAGATTATCTCGAAGGTTTTTTTCCTTTGTTGAATATTATTATCAGAACATATCTGTTTATTTTTTCGGAACGATAACAGCGTACTTGATTGTAGGTGCAATATTAACATATGAGTTATTTTTACAAAGGATAATCGCAAATTCTACAGTGTTTTCATGGCACATATTTAAAGTAGAAAAAAGCATTAGCCTAGTAAATACTGATGGTTCAACAAATGAGTTAATATTTGTTTTCACAATATTCGCTTTATTGGTGTTTTTCACGATGCTGATAAAACTTGCTATTACAGCGCTTTTGAAAGTAGTTTCACAAAAAAGACAGAACTACTTACTAATCAGACTTGTATTAAAAAGATGTTTCACAGATCTTTTTGCTCTATGTGTCGCGATAATCTCGCTATATTTATGTTTATCAGGTGCAAATGAGAGATATTTAATGAGTAATACTCTTATAGGTAAACATGAAGATCTTGAAGTTTACATATATAGTGAGCCAAGGGAAAAAGCAAATCATACTAATGTAATTTTAGCTGTATATCCCGAAACGATAGAAATAGATAAGTATAGTTATTCGAAGTTATATACGAGTGGTGATATTTTAATCTCAGCTGTAATACCCAAATATCCTGTTGTTATGCTCGGACAAAAATGCTTTCTAAATGGTGAATTAAAATCGCCTGAAAATTACTCTGATTTTGATTATGAAAAGATGTTAGGTACTAAACAGATCTATCTGACAGCATATCTTGAGAATATTAAGTGCGTAAATGAGAGTAATGGTTCTTTGATACGCAACAAAATATATATGTTTAAAAAAGTAATAATTTCTCAGATCGAAAAGAAATTTACTGAACCGACCGCTAGTTTGCTTGTTGGATTCATTTTCGGAGAGAATAGAGCGTTTAATAATCAATTGTCAGATGCTTTTATAAACACAGGGACATCACATATTATCGCCGCATCTGGATACAATGTGAACATACTTCTCTTAAGTATTAACAGTATATTGTCAGCTGTAGATAAAAAAAACAGAAGTAGGGTAAGTATTATCGTGATATGGGCATACTGCATTCTAGCTGGATTATCAGCATCAATAATCAGAGCTACAATTATGGCTTCAGTGGCAATAATTGGAAGTAACATCGGGAAAAATAGAATAACACTAAATGCATTATTGATCACAGTCTGCATAATGATGATTATAAATCCGTTTGAAATATATAATGTAGGTTTCTTACTATCTGTAGGGTCGACATTAGCACTTATTGTTGTGCTCCCAAGTATCGAAAAAACGATAATCAATTTTAGAGCAAGTAATATACTATCGGACTATAAATATAGTCAAAATACAATAATATTGCAAGACGCAAAACGGATATTAGGGGATATATCTACAAATGGGACTCAAACAATAGCGTGTACACTTGTTGTATTACCAATATTAATCGTAACGTTCAAACAAGTCTCGATCAGTACTGTAATCGCCAATATATTAATTCTACCATTGGTAGAATTGGCACTTCTCATATGTCTTATATGGATTCTTATTAATTCATTAATACCTAGTTTGGCAATTTTTATTACTTTTATACCAACTCTTATATGTAATCTTATAGCCAGTATTCTGAAGATAGTTGGTGATATTGAACCCGTGATTATCAACAATGCCAATAGTATTCTTCCGCTATTAATTGTCGTCTATACTATGATACTATTCGTTTTTGTTCTAATTTTTTACCCTACAGTATATGAGAAAAATATGGGCATTGGTTGAGAGTTACAGTATGGAACCTATAGACTATTCTGCTGCACTCTCATTATTTAGTTTTACATACTATTTTGAAATATGAGCTCGACTCACTACAGGTTAGTAATTATCTTCGCACTTCTTCTTCTGGCTTTATTTTTTTTTACTTCAGATCCATATGAGAGGTCGGTTGTAATACTTGATGTAGGACAGGGTGATTCTATACTTATTACATCTGGAAACGATCAAATATTAATCGATGTTGGAGCTGATCGAAGTATTATTGATGCATTATCTAAATATATGCCATTGACTGATCGAACAATTGAATATCTAATAATTACACATAATCATTATGACCATTATGGTGGAATTAATGATTTATTAAGGTATTATAATGTCAACAATGTTATTTTTGTGAAACCTGATTGCTTTGGAAAATATGATGATAATCTCTCGTGGAACAATAGCAGTTATACTTGTATTAATAGGCAAATCAACAGATTACAAGTTTCAGACGAATTGTTCACCCTTCAGTTGTCTATATATTATCCTGATGAGTTGGATAGATATTCTCAGTTGAAAAATGATACGAAAATTGTAAATACTGGCAGTGTTTCACAGAATTCTAGCATAAAAAACGAAACTCTAGCGCCTGATTTACAAAATAAAATATGTAAAAATGAGAATAATTGCTCATTGATATCGTATGTAGAAATTACAAAAAACAATACTCGGGATATTGATTCCGACAATCGTATATTCACAGAATACATAAGCCAGAGTAAGAAAGGATCAATTACAGCTTTTTTATACAATACTTTTACAACATTTAAATTGAGTGTAACAGATTTTATACGAAATCGTTCAGGCGACTACATACTCTGGGGGAGTATACGAGATATATCAGAAGAAAGCCAAAAGTTAAATATAAATAATGAATATTCTTCCAAAGGACTTTCTCAGCTCGATATCTTGTTAATGGGGGATGCTGAAACAGAATTAGAAGAAGAATATCTTGAATATCTAAGCTCAAACTCGATAGATATATTAGGAGAAAATGGAGGAGTAGAGGTATTGAAGGCTGGGCATCACTGTTCAAGAACCGCTTCTTCCCAATCTTTTATTGAGACGATTAATCCGATTTCCGCAGTTTGCAGTGTTGGAACTGATAACAAATTCGGTCATCCACATGCAGAGACTTTGGATCTTTTTGAAAGACTCGGAGTAGATGTTTATGATACCTCGATAGATGGTGATATTGTAATATTGTTACAGTAGTGATAAAATTACTCGTTAACAAATGTGTATCCGTAGCTCAGTTGGATAGAGCAACTGCCTTCTAAGCAGTAGGTCGCCGGTTCGAATCCGGCCGGATACGTATAATAATTAGATGGTGTCCCAGATTATAGTCAGTCGGATTATTGTCTTAATGGGCTTCCAAAGTGCATCTTAAGTGATAAAGTGATAAATAGTGAATCTGTTCTAGCTATATGTTCCGCTCATGAGTAGGTAGAATAATCTATAATCAGTATATGAAAATGCAAAATCCCCTTTATAAACAGTTGATAATAGACCATTACAAAAATCCAAAAAATTTCGGCAATGTTGGTAAGTTAAAACTTCATAACAAGGTTGAAAATGCTTCTTGTGGCGATGTTATAAATGTCGGGATGGAAATAGATGATAGTGGAGTTGTAAAATCAGTTGCTTTCGATGGTTCAGGTTGTGCTATAAGTATCGCATCAACGTCAATTTTACTTGATAGTCTAAAGGGAAAAACTCTTTCTGATATCAAAAAAATAAAATCGGGAGATGTACTAAAAATGGTTGGTATGGAGGCTAGTAGTGGGAGAGTTAAGTGTGCTTTGCTAAGTTATGAAGGCATCAAAGAAATCGTGGATAAACTTGATAAGGCTCAATAAAGCCGTTCAGAAGAATAAAACGTAAAAAATCCAATTTGATAATACTATTTCGTGTTCGAAAGCTTGTATCACTGGAAAAATTAGCTTGAATGTAGTATTATTTAGGCTAGATTGATATGAGTTTAAGGTATTCATCGCTCTTTATCAGTTTCTGTGCACCCGTAGCTTAATTGGATAGAGCATTGGTTTGCGGAACCAAAGGTTGACGGTTCGATTCCGTCCGGGTGCGTTTTTTCACTTTATTTGCATTTATAAAATAACGGTTATAGACAAGACAGTAATTATTTATGGTATGCCACCAACCAGATTGCGTTCCAATAATATCTTCCCATGACTACCCAAGCTTGTTTTGAATATTCTTGTTCGGTACGTTAAAATCTATTCTATCTGAACATATGATCCTAAATTAATTCTTTGCTGACTTGATTATAAGTGTTATTGCAAAAACAAAATCTAAAAGTAATAAAGTAGTGCCAGTAAGCGATAGTGGTTATACCGGTAAGTCCTTTATAGTTTATACAAAAGAAGGTCCAATAGATAATAGAGCAAATATAGATATTATTAAGCAATTAGCAAAGTATTATGGTATTGCTAAAAGCAACATAAAGATAAAATCAGGTCTTTCCTCGAAAAACAAACTTTTCATTATCGATATTGAAGAATAATAGCCTCACTGATTCCTAATCGTGATGGTTTATTTCCTTATTCTTTTCAGAAGTAATACTTATGGAATTCGGTTTTATCGAATATTTTAATTTTGTTCTTGATAATCTTGTTGTTAATATTGGCTATTAGTTTTGGCTTAATGGAGAAACAAGTGTTTAGACTGATCTGCTGAACAATTTCGTAAATCCTAAAAATCTCTTACAAAAATATCTCATTTGAGTAAAAATAATGTCAAATGAAATAATATCTAAGAAAATAATTCACAAGTAATTGCAGTAGAGCAACAAAACCAAGTGGGTAGAAAATTGAACGACTTGTCAACCCCTTGAATACTATTGACACCACAAGATGTTGGGGGTACGCTATGAATAAGATACAAGCAGTTGTGGTAATGTAAAGATTATAAGATGTAAACTATTTTGCTATGAGATGTCCATATTGTGGTTCGAAAGAGAGTAGAGTAGTAGATAAAAGAGATGGTGCAGATGACGGAAATACTCGCCGCAGACGTGAGTGTCTTAAATGTTATAAGCGTTTTACTACATACGAGCGAATAGAAAATGTCGAGCTAGATGTGCTAAAAAAGGATGGGACTATTGAGAAGTTCAATCGTGATAAGATTATTCGAAGTATAAATAAGGCTATAAGTAAAAGGCCTATATCTGATGATCAGGTGTTAAAACTCGTAGAAGATATTGAAATGAAGCTGTTAAATCGTAAGGCTAGCGTGATTAAATCATCAGAAATAGGAAAAATGATTTTAAATAGGCTTAAATGGCTCGATGGCGTTGCATATATGCGTTTCGCATCGGTATATAAAGATTTTGAGAATCTAGACGATTTTCAGACTGAATTAATCTTATTAAGAGAGTATTATGCACAAGAACGAAAAAAGCATTAGTAGTACGAAAACTACAAAAGTCAGTAATATTCACAATATAACAATAAATGGAGAAATAGTTGATAAAAATTTGACTAATATCCCCAATCCTATACGTAAAAGAGACGGAAGAGTAGTCCCATTTGAGTTTACTAGGCTAGCCAATTCGATTTTCAAGTCAGCACAGATTATTGGTGGTGATGATAGGGAAAGAGCTAATGAGGTTGCAGTAGAGATAGTTAAGAAAATTCGTTCAAGGCACAGTGATACTGAGGAGATTATAGAAACTACAGAAATCTACGATATTGTCGTTGCGACTTTAGTTGAGATGGGTCATGGAAAAACAGCTAAATCATACACTTTATATCGAGATCTTAACACACGAGTTCGTAATATTAAATCGCTTATCGATGCGGACGAGTTGATCAAAGGTTATATTGATAGTGTTGACTGGAGGGTTAACGAGAATGCCAATATGTCTTATTCTTGGCAGGGATTAAATAATCATATATCTTCTACGGTACAGTCAAATTACTGGCTTTGGAGTATTTATCCAAAAGAAGTATCAAATGCGCATGTTAATGCAGATTTACATATCCATGATCTCGGTATGCTTGCGATTTATTGCTGTGGATGGGATCTCCGACAGTTGTTGATGAAAGGTTTTAGAGGTGTTCCTGGTAAAGTAACTTGTTCTCCAGCGAAGCATTTTAGGACTGCTTTAGGCCAAGTTGTTAATTACTTCTATACTTTGCAGCACGAGGCTGCAGGTGCTCAAGCTTTCTCAAGCTTTGATACTTATCTTGCACCATTTATCAGATATGACAAACTTGAATACAAGGAAGTTAAACAAGCATTACAGGAGTTCGTATTCAATATGAATGTCCCGACTAGAGTTGGTTGTCAGACTCCATTTACAAATGTGACTTTAGATTTGAAACCATCAGGTCAGTTGGCACAAGAATCAGTGATAATCGGTGGCAAGCCAATGCCAGAAAAATATGAAGATTTCCAGGAAGAAATAGATATGTTTAATCGTGCCTTTGCTGAAGTGTTGATGGAAGGAGATGCTGAAGGTAGGGTTTTCACATTCCCAATTCCTACATACAATATTACATCTGATTTTGATTGGGATAATAAAGTGCTTGATCCGGTTTGGGAGATGACAGCAAAGTACGGAATTCCATATTTTGCAAATTTTGTTAACTCAGATATGAAACCAGATGATGTTAGATCAATGTGTTGTCGATTAAGAATTGATAACCGTGAACTACGGAAAAGAGGTGGTGGTTTGTTTGGTTCCAACCCGATGACGGGAAGTGTTGGTGTAGTTACAATCAACATGCCACGGATCGGATATGTTGCGAAAACAAAGGAAGAATACCTGAAACGACTTGGTGAGCTCATGGATATCTCTAGAAAGAGTCTTGATATTAAAAGACAAACAATAGAGAAATATACTGAAAGAGGGTTATATCCATACTCAAGATTTTATTTAGCAGAGGTTAAAGAGCGCTTCGGAGAATATTGGAAGAACCATTTCAATACTATTGGTATTTGCGGAATGAATGAATCTGTACTTAATTTTCTCGGCAAGGATATTGTACATGATGAGGGTCGTGCATTTACTCTGGAAGTCTTAGATTTTATGCGAGCTAAACTGATGGAGTATCAGCAAGAATCAGGCCAGATATTCAACCTTGAGGCCTCACCTGCAGAAAGTGCGGCCTATCGATTTGCTAAAAGTGATCGCTCAAAATATCCGGATATTTATGTCGCAAACGATCCAAGATATAAAGCAAATGTGGTTGGCTCTTGTTGCGAAAATTGTATAGATAGTGATTGCAAAGATACTGGTTCGTCAGATCCAAGTTTTGCACCTTTCTACACTAATTCAAGCCAGTTACCAGTTGATAGTACCGATGATATTTTTGGTGCATTAGATCATCAAGATGAAATTCAATGTAAATATACTGGTGGTACAGTTTTACATATTTTCTTGGGAGAAAGATTACCGTCAATCAAGAGTACAAAAGAGCTTGTTCGTAAAATTGCACAAAATTACAAGATGCCATATTTCTCAATAACTCCAACATTTAGCATATGTCCAAAACATGGGTATCTAGCAGGTGAACACGAATTCTGTCCAAAATGTGATGCTGAGATAGGGTATGAAGAAGGTAAAGATTCTTTAAAGAGTGCAGATACAAAAGTTGCGAATGTAGAAGAGGGCTCAAATACAGATAAAGATGATGCAAAACTTTCAGTGTCTGGTAAAAATGTAGAGCATTTAAGAAAACAGAATGATACGAGTGATAGAGTAGTAGGTTAAGCGTGTGGCAGTTACTGCCCCCACTGCCAGAGGTAGTAACAATATTGTTTAAACAGGTAGTAATAAATTATTATTAAAATCAAAATGCAACAAGTTAAAGTTAGCCAAGTCAAAGACTTAAGTCAACAAAGACAAAGATGTGAAGTATATTCAAGAGTTGTCGGCTATATCAGACCTGTCGCTCAGTGGAATAAGGGGAAAAAGGCTGAATGGAATTCCCGCAAAACTTTTATTGAAGGATGTACGACTTGTTCTTGCTAATACATATCTTGCAGGCTTGATTTCTTCATATGCTAATCTGAACTGATCAGATTGCAATAATATTTCTTATAAATGAGACCTATATATTTTATCGAAAAATCTACTCTGTTGGATTATCCTGGCAAGATAGCCTCAATTATCTTCAATTGGGGCTGTAACTTTAGATGTCCATTTTGTCATAATCCAGAGCTTGTAGTTGAGAGTCCGAGCTCAATGTTAATCAATAAAGATGGGGTGATTTCTTTTCTGAAAAAACGATTAGGGAAGATAGATGCTGTAGTTTTTACTGGTGGAGAACCTTTTGTAAATCCGGAAACAATAGATTTTGTTAAGGAGGTGAAGGATTTGGGTTTCCTCGTAAAGATGGATACTAACGGTAGCTTTCCTGATAAATTGCAATATTTAATTGATAATCGTTTGGTTGATTATATTGCTATGGATATTAAGAACGATTTGACAACATACTTAAGAACAATAGGACTTGAAAAACAGCACGAAGAATCTGTGAAACAACTAGGGGATATTGATATACACAATGATAATTCCGTGAAACAGAGCCCATTAAGCTTGTTAGAACGGGTAAAAGAAAGCATATCAATAATTATGGCAACTTCAGAAGCTAATTATCTGATAGATTATGAATTTCGTACGACTTTTGTACCTGGACTTCATTCAATTGATTCTGCTAAGGGTATTGGTGAATTGATACGTGGTGCAAAAATATTTTATGTGCAGAATTTCAGGCCTGGGAAAACATTGGATCCTTTATATTTGAAAAAGAATGGTTTTACTGATTCGGATCTGAAATCCTTTGCAGATACTATCTCAAAATATGTTGATGAGGTGGTTATTAGATAGTAATTATGGCTTACAATTTTTGTTTAAATCGGAAAGCGTCAAAAAAATTCTTTTTTGATTTCACCAGATGAATTGTATCTTTTTAATTCTCAGAAACTATATGAATATTTCTATTTTCTATTTTCCCAGCAAGCATCAATGAATCCCATGAAGATAGGGTGTGGAACAAGGAAACGAGATTTGAGTTCAGGGTGATATTGTGTGCCGATGAAAAATGGGTGGACTGATTTTGGAAGTTCTATCGCTTCTACAAGTGAACCGTCTGGAGAAGTACCTGCAATCAGTAAACCTTTATCTTCAAGTTGCTGTCGATAGAAGTTGTTGAATTCATATCTATGTCGATGCCTTTCTGATACATTAGGTAGAGTAAAAAGATAGTTTCCGAATTTCTTGTAACAATTTTCTAGCTGGGATTTAGGTTTAACAGCGCAAGGATAGGCACCAAGTCTGATAGTCCCTCCGAAGAGATTTATTGCCATAAGTGATTTTTGATATTCCATAAGGTGAATGACGTGATTCTTTGAGTCCGTGTCAACTTCTTCAGAATTTGCATCTTTGATACCGAGAACATTTCGAGCATACTCGATAACAGCCATTTGCATACCGAAACAGAGGCCAAGATAGGGGATTGTATTCTCTCTGGCAAGCTGTATAGCTTTGATCTTGCCTTCTGCACCTCGAGATCCCCAGCCCTGAGGAACAATAATTCCGTCACTGTTGTTTATCAGTTCTTTTTGAGCCTTTTTGTCGTCTTCAAATCCATCTGAAACGTACCATTTTATATCTGCTTCTTTATTTTGTGCCCAGCAGGCATGCTTTATTGCCTCAATAACTGAAACGTAAGCATCTTTTAGATCAAAATCACCGCTTTTATAATACTTACCTATAATACCGATACGAACTTTCTTGGAGCGATTTGTCGCGCTACTTAGCATTTTAATTTTCTTTTTCCAAGCGGGGTAAAGTGAAGTCTCTTTGTATTTTAAGTTTAATTTATTACAAATTTTGTCAACGATTTTTTCATCTTGGAAATTAATAGGTATCTTGTAAACATTGTTTACATCGGGAGCTGCTATGATATGCTCTTTTGGTATGTTGCAGAAATAGCTAATCTTTTCCCTTCTTATGTCATCTGGTTTTTTGACTGAACGAGCTAAAATAAAGTCTGGAGATATCCCTTGTTTATTTAGAAATCTTACTGATATTTGAGTCGGTTTTGTTTTCATCTCACCAAGTTTTGAAGGGATAGGTAAGTAAGCCACATGGATATGGATGACATCGTTAGGTCTGTGAAGTTTCATTACTCGGTTAGCTTCTAGGAATAATTCTGACTCATATTCACCGGCTGTACCACCGATTTCGACAGTTACTACTTGTGCGCCTGTTTTCTCGGCACAGTTTTCGATCTGAGAAATAATCTGTTGTGGTACATGAGTATATACTTGGACACATTTCCCTTTATATTTCATCTCGCGTTCATTCTTAAGTACTTGAGAATAAATTGAACCGGTAGTCATGTAATTTGTTTTGGAGAAAGTTTCATCAAGGAATCGTTCGTAATGTCCCATGTCCATGTCGGTTTCTAGGCCATCTTCGAGTACGAAGGTTTCGCCGTGCTCAAGTGGATTCATTGTGCCCGCATCAACATTTACATACGGATCTGCTTTCATCATACTTACTTTAATACCATGAGATTTAAGCAAGAATCCGATCGAAGATGCGGCGATACCTTTACCTACGCCTGATATTACTCCTCCGGAGATAAAAATAAATTTTGTAGACGCGTTGGCTTTTTTGCCATTGTTTTTATCTACTTTAGGGGAATTTTGTTTGTTTTGTGTGTGCATAAATCAGTATATCAGAGAAATTTTTATTGTTAAGATGATAGCTAAATTTTTCTGAAAAAGTGAAAAAGCTTGTATCACATTGACGATCCTTATAGTAATGGTATGATAGAGTGCACTCCAATGTGGTTGGATATATAAATTGTATTATTATTTTTTTTAGTATTGCGCTATTTGAAATATTCCTGAATATATTTTTGAAAGTGCATTTACGAATTTTTCAAAAAAATAGGAACTTATTTTTTGAGAAAAATCTTTTTTTTATATTTCTATGATATTCGTAATAATTAATTTGGATGAATAATTTTCTGTAGTGTAGGCAAAAAAGAGTAGAATATGGTAAAATATTAGCGTTTAGTTATTTAATGCACCCGTAGCTCAATTGGTTAGAGCATTGGTCTTCGGAACCAAAGGTTGTAGGTTCGAATCCTATCGGGTGCGTTTTGTTTTTTTTGTATTATGTCATTGCAGATCAGATATCTGCGAATTATTTCCATCCATTGTTTGCAGTCGGTTCACGATACTTAATTCTTTTCAAGTAAATTGCAATCATCATTTGGTTTCTTAATTCGTGCTTTTGTTTCACACTGCGTATTTCTTTACTCTGAAATTATGCCATATTTACGGTCGTATTTATTTGTACACGCCAAATGGGTAATATTTTTGTATTATCTGTTTCACGGAAATTCTATACAAAAATGGTAAAAATTATATCAATTTGGACTGAAAAATTTGGTAATTAATTTTATTTCATTGGGATTGAATATTTTGAATTAATAAAATAGAATGTAGTTATGCGAATAAGTATAGAGAGGAGTTTACTAGAATTATTTCCGGATGCAGTGGAGTATATTGTTGTGCTCAAAGGCTGTAGTAATATGACAGCTAAAAGCCGTGAAATAGTTGAATATATGGAATCGGCGCAAAAGAAAATGCGTTCTGGAGAAATGGTTTTCGATTTCGAAGATGATCCTCGATTTAAAAACTGGGATATTGTGCAAAAAAAAATAGCCCAAAATATCTTGAATAATTCAAATGCGTCAAATACTTCTATTTCAGACGATCCTTATAAAGCGAGTTCACAAAATATTGATGGAGCAGGTGATAAAAGTATGCAACATAAAGCTGGAATATCTTCTCATGTCTCGTTAGTAAATAAAATATTGGCTGGTAAGGATCTTGCAAATATTAATCCAATTGTGAATTACTATAATATTTTTTCTGCTTATTACGGTCTGCCAATCGGTGCTGAAGATTTAGCAAAAGTATATGGCGACTTTGTTTTTAAAGTTTCTGACGGAGGTGAACCTTTTGTATCTATTTCCAGTAAAGATATTGAATCGATAAACCGGGGTGATGTTATATTAACCGATGAGCTGGGCCCAACTTGTAAGGGGTGGAATCAGAAACAATCAGAGAGAGACAAAGTCGGGAAATATAGTACAGAAATTATGTTTTTCTTTGATCATATTGACGGCGATAATGGTAGTCTTGGTAATCTATATGAAAAGCCCATAGATTTTATTACTTCTGAAAACGCTTCGCTTGGAGAGGGTACTAAAATAGATTTTCAACAATTGCTTCAATATTTTGTTTCAAAATTGGAATATTATTTTGGAGGAACATACGAGATATTTAGGCTAGACGGGAATAATATGATTGTTGATTTTGATGCGAATAATCTTAATGGTTCACAACTTAGAAATCTTACTTTACAAGAAAAACACCAGTACTTACAAAGCATCGTTGATGAAATATATACAAAAGGAAATAAAGGTATAACAAAGAGAAAGGCGGAGAATCTCGGCTTGAAAAACACTTCTAGTCCAATTAATGTTATTGATAAGAAACTATTAGAATTATGCCAGTCTAATGGTGTCTTGTTAGATCAGGATAGTTTTATGCTTCAATCTAAACATAACATCGAGAATGTTGAGTATTCTACTGCAATAGCAATGCGAGTCGCATCACAGATTGGTAAGCAACCTAAAGAAATTGCATTGCAAATCAAAGAGATAATATTATCCTGTAGTGAAATCGGTTCTTGTGAAGTTGCTGAAAATGGCTTTATAAACCTTGTCATGTCAAATGAATTTTACCTTTCAAATCTGAAGAATTTTTATGAAAATTTTGATGATATTACGGAAAGTAATGCCGGTGAGAATAAAACAATATTAATCGAGATGGTTTCTCCAAATCCTAACAAAGCTTTACATTTAGGGCATATCCTAAATCTTTTTCTAGGCAAATCTCTCTTACGGATTTTCAATAAAGTCGGTTTTAAAGCGGTTGAAGATTGTTTAGTAAATGATAAAGGTTTGCCAATTGCAAAAACTATATGGGCTATCAAAAAATATGGAATTGATAGTAGTCCTGAGAAAGAGGGATTAAAGGAGGATCATTGGGTAGATAAATATTACGTCATGGGCGCCAATGATTTTAAAAATAGCTTATCAGTGCGTAAAGAGGTTAGGGCAATATTACGCTCTATAGAAAATGAAGATCCGGAGATTTTAGAAATCTGGAAGAGGGTTATATCGCATAGTGTAGAAGGTCAGAGAGCCACTCTAAAGCGTTTGGGTGAAGATTTCGGATATTTATGGTATGAACATGAAATCTACAAAATTGGGCGTAATATGATCGAGAGCCATATTGATGGGAAAAATGTTATTAAATTACCAGACGGAGTCGTTGTTGGAATCCTTGAGAAAACATATGGTGTTCCAGATGTTGTGCTTGTAAAATCCGATGGAACATCTTTGTATCATACTCAAGATCTTGCTCTTACAATGAAAAAGATTGAAAAATTTAATCCATGGAAAGCGATATGGGTTGTGGGGAATGATCAGATTGTACATTTTCAGAGACTATTTTCGCTCATAGATATGCTATCTGTTATGCCGATAGATAATCTGTATCATTATGCTTATGGATATGTTTTTGATAAAGATGGTAAAAGATTTTCTTCAAGATCTGGTGACGCATTAAGTGCTGACGAACTAATTGATTTGATACTTGATAGTGCACGAAAAGTGATTGAATCAAGAAAAGAATTTGCGAAGAAATCTCAAGAGGATTTATCAGAATCTAATGATGAGGATATTGTGAATAATTTAGTCGGTGACGAAAAAGAAAATATCTCTGAGAAGGTTGGATTGTCAGCTTTGAAATACGCCTTTTTAAGCACCGATCCATATAAAGATATCAGATTTGATATTGAAAAATCGTTGTCATTTAGCGGTAAAAGCGGTCCATATATCTTGTATGCATTTGTTAGGGCTAAAAGTATTTTAGAGAAAGCAGATCTAAATAAGGACAATGAAGAGGGTGATTTATTAAATAAAGTAGGGGATAATAATTCTGCTGTATCACTTGATGGATATAGTAAAAATCTTATTATTAAGCTTTTTGATTATCCTGATACAATTATTGCAAGTGCGAATAACTATATGCCTAGTATTATTGCTGAATATCTTTATGACTTGTCTAAGGATTTTAGCTCCTTTTATGAAAATACCGATATCCTTGGAGATTCTACACTGGCAAAATATTATAAGTTGATAATTATTTCGCTGTTTGAAAGAGTTATTTCTGATGGATTAGAGCTTCTGGGAATTGAGACTTTAGACCGCATGTAGAAAGATGCACCCGTAGCTTAATTGGCTTGAGCATTGGTTTCCGGAACCAAAGATTGTAGGTTCGAATCCTATCGGGTGCGTTTAGCATGTAAAATTGAAGGTGTAAAGGAATTGTTCACTGACACTAAGAAATTGTTAGTAATCCAATGTCGGTATTGTTAGTCAATTGTATTGCTAATTTGTTGATTTTTCTTTTGTCGGGTAGAGGCTGATATGTTTTCTTGTATTAATAACGGAAGTTCGAATTATGATGCTGGTGGAAACTATTACATTGATATGGTAACATTACTTAGTGTGTAAATTTCCGGATCTTATATTTTTTAGTTTACGGGGTGTAGTTCAGTTGGCTAGAATGCTTCGTTCGGGACGAAGTGGTCGCACGTTCAAGTCGTGTCACCCCGACCAGTCTTGTCGATCGTTAAAATTCAGGAAGTTATCAAACGGACTTTTGCCTATATAGCTTAATTTTTCGTTGGTTATAGTCAAGTTCGAGAATACAAAATTGATAATTTCTCTTTTTCCTTCATCATCTGCTCGTTTGAAAAGCCGTGACGCATTTTGTGTCAGTTCGAGAATTCTTAATCCAGTTTCAAAGTATATGTGATTGGCTTGTTTGTGTTTTTCCATGTCACGAATAGTTTGCTTTTCTGCTTTTACCTCTTTTTCAAACTTTTCAAGATATGTTTCTTTTGTGATGAGTCCGTCTAGCCTGTCATCATACAATTGGTCTTTTCGTGATTGCGTTTTAGTTAGTTTTGCTTGTAGTGTTGACATTGCTTGATTATGAAAATCAGCTTCGCTTTTATGAGCATCTTTTAGTGTTTGCTTTAATACTTCAAATGTTTCTTTTGGAATTTTCATTGAACTTAAAACGTTTTCGATTTCTGTATTTAGTTTTTCTTCTCTCCAATATTGGTGTTTATGTCTCATTTTATACTCAGTACAGCGATAATATACATATCTGCCTTTTTGAATTTCTGTTGTATATGATGAGCCACAAACACCGCATTTAATAAGTCCACTAAACAGAAAACTGTTTTTGCGTTTATTCGGCTTCTTTCTGCTTCGTAAAATATCTTGCACTTTGTAGTATAGTTCTTCTGAAATTATCGGCTCGTGAATACCTTTGTATTCTTTACTTTTCCATCTCATTATGCCAATATAAAAGGGATTTTGTAAGGTTACTCGTATCTTTTCTTTGCAAAGTGGTACTTCGGGTTTGCTTTTAGCATGTAGTCCTTCTTCAAGTAGTAGTTCACCAATTGTTTGAAAGCTGTATTCGCCAGTAGCATATAATTCAAACATTTTCTTAACAAATGGTGCTTTTGAAATATCAATATCGCAAGTATGTGTATCTTTATTGTTTTTATATCCAAGCGGTGCAGAAGCAGGCCAACCGCCTTGAGCCACTTTTTCCTCAAGTCCTTTTTTGACATCATCTCTCAAGTTATTGATATATCCTTTTGCCATTACTGCCTGTAAATCAAAGTTCATTAGTTCGTTTGACCTTGAGTCGTTGTTTAGAATAATTCCTTCTTTTACAAAATGGAATTCTTTTCCTGCTTTGATTAAATCATACACTTTAACAATGTCAGCAAAGTTACGAGCCACACGATCTATTTTCTCGATAACTGCAATTTGAATGTTGTCATGCTCTGTAAGGTAGGTAATCATTTCACTAAAAGCCTTTCTTCCTTCCTTTTTAGCTGATTCTGCAACCTGCCAATGCTTGATTATTTGTAAGTTATTCTTTTGAGCATAATTGATTATGTTTTTAAGTTGAGCATCAAGTGAATATCCTTCTTCCTGTTCTCGTGAAGATACTCGACAATATGCAATAACCGCTCTTGGTTCGTCAGGTATAAAGTCATATTTGCTCATAAGTTTTAATGCTCAATTTAAATATCGAGTAAACTCGATGTTAACTGTGACGCTCGGAAATCTTAAATAAATTTAGATTTCTCTCGCTATCCTCGTTAATAACAAAAAAGGGCGACTCGTTGGACACAACTCCATTTGCATGAAATTGTACGAATCGCCCTTTATACTATCAAAATACCCTTTAATAGCGTTGGGTTCATGCAAATAATTAAGTTGTGTCCATTTCAATATTATCATCTCGGTTAATTTTTGTTAAATCGAAGTTTTGTACCATTTCTTGAATTTTCAATTTGTTATCAATCTTTTCTAAGGTTTCAAAGAATTTTATAAAGTTAAATAGTGCTTCATATGCCTGTTTATCTGTTAGTTCAATACCGTAATCATGCAGGTATGCTTTCTGGAACTGCTTTATATTTTTCTTTATTGGGTCAGTTACCTGCATGTATTTTAAGAAATGTATTTATAAATGTTTTTAATTGTATTTCGGCCCTCGGTTTGACTTGGATTAGTGAGGGTTTTCTTGATGTCGTTGTTAGTGATTTGCTCCATATCAGTAGAGTGTTTTACTAAGTTTCGTGTTAGTAATTTACTAAACTTTTTGTTCGATTTTTGAAGTGATTCACTAACCACCTTTTTAGTTATCCACATTTGGTTAGTTTTTCGTTTCCAAATAATAAGTTCTTTTAAAACAAGCTGATTTAGTTCATGAGAAATGTCAGATGAGTAAATTCCCACTAATGTAAAATCAGACGGTTTTAGACGTGCTACAGCTCGATTACAACCAATTGAAAAGCGAACAATGAGGAGTAGGATTTTTATCTGTCTTTTTGATAGTGATTTGTTGAAAATGATTGACTCAAAAAGTAGATTTGAGAATTTGAAAAAGCCTTTAGATTCCAGATCTTTAATATTAAGTCGTGTAGAACGCTCTACAAGTTCAGGAAAGTTTTGTTTTAAGTATTCTCCTACTGTTTTCATCAATAATTTCAAGCTCTACAGACTGCCCAGTAGGTGGCAGTTGTAGATTTTATACAAGTAAGCGTATAATATACAAAAGAATCACCTCCTACTGACCATGGATTCCCGTCCGGCGGTTTGCAGGTGATTCTCTTTTTTTATTAACGACGCTGAGCGAGTCAAATCTGAAATTTATTTCAAGATTTGCGAGCCAGCTAGTTAACATGACTCTGTCATTATTGTGTTTTCTATATCAATTATCCTTCAAGAAAAATTCGAAGTCAAAAATCTGTTGATTTTTCGGACTTTCTCGACATTCGGTTTATCTTGTATTCAAGGTCGTTTTCAGAGTTTTTCAAAATTTAAAAATATAGTGTCCACGCTATAGCGTCCGCACTATGTTTTTTAAGCATTTGCATACAATCAACTGCTTATATTCCCCCTATTGTCTTATGATTTCGCGGTCGGTGTCAAAAAACATTCGGTTTCAAGGCACTTCTCGACACACTCATTCCTCCGTAACCATCGCAAGATTTTAAGTTTTAAGAAAATTCAAATTATATGGTTGACTGTATACAGTTGACCATAAGAAAATATGCTTCTTTTGTATAGTTTCCTATAAAATCAAGTTTTTACAAAATATTTTCCAAATCCAAACAACATGAAAAGTTCTATTAAATGCCGTTCAATCAATGAAAAGTATTAATCTAAAAAATACTAAATACCTCGTATACGAGATCTCGTCCACGATATATTTACTGCAGAAATTGTAATGTAAGTTTAAAGCTTGTAAAATTGGTATTAATAAATTGTAATTAAATGAAATATGAAATTGCTTTTATATAGCGGATTTTCTGAACAAAACAGTTTAGATGATGAGTTAAAAACAGCTTTGAATGCTTTTCAACATAAATCTTTAACAATCTTTTTATCAAACTCAGATGATTTTAAATCAAAGTATGTCTATCCGATTACAGACTATTATAAGAGATGCGGTTTTAATGATGTTTCTGTGTGTTTGTACTCTCAAACGAATGAGAATACTAACAAAATCTCTGCAGAATATCCTGATATCAAGTTCATAGGTTTAGATAGTGCTTTTGAATCGGACGCAATTTTTCTATCAGGTGGAAGCAATTATTATTTCCTAAATTCATTAAGAAAGAATAATTTAATAGGAAAATTGCAAGAGTATGCAAGGTCAAATCACCTGTTAATTGGTATGAGTGCAGGTAGTATGCTTATGCAAAAAGATATCAAAAACTCAGAAATTCCGAGTTATGATCCAGAGCCCAACCCAGTAGGAGATATTTCCTTGGAGTCTTTAAATCTTATTCCGTTTTACTTTTTTCCTCACTATGACGGCGATACAAGATTTTTATCAGAAGTAAAAGAATTTTCAAACAAAACAAAAGATAGATGTTATATCTGTACTGATAATGATGGTTTATATATAGAGGGAAATAATGTTGTTCTAAAGGGCAATACAATAGAAATTAATCCACAATAAATTACAACACCAAGCACAAATTTAAGTCGTGAGTAGCTCACAAGATTACACACACAGGGTAATCGAAGTCGAGGAAGTGATTGGGTGGAGTCCGAAGGAGTCCACCCAATCACCTACGAAAGACGACAATTTGTGCGGAAGGATAAGGGTTTATATCTTACCGTTCAACTGGATGTATCCGGAGGGTCGGAAACGTCATGTAGGAGTCCAACTGGATTCATCTGATTTTAAAGTAATTTTCTTGGCTGACTTAAAACAATTACTGTTGAAAACAGCCCTAATAAAGCCATTAAAACGAACAAAACGTTAAAATTCAGGTAGTAAACTATAAAACCTCCAATTAAGGAAGCAATAGCAAGTGAAAAATTCTGTACCAGTTTCCATGTTGAATATTCATTAATTTCAGCTCCTTTATCGAGGTGTTTTGCAAATATTGAATCAAATGCAGGAGATCCTACAGCTTCACCAATTCCGAGTATTACTTGAATAAAGATAAACATTAAAAGACTATTTGTAAAAATATATAAAATCCATGATATGACTCTAATGATAAAACCAGCAGCAAGTAAATATTCTTTTTCTTTGATTTTATCTCCGTATCTAGCGACAATAAAAGTAAAAATTGTTGCAGAAAGCATAAACACAAACCATGAAAAACTCACAGAAAGAATATTTGCATCAAACTTTTCGGCGAATATGGCATATAACGGACCAAGTAAACGATCTGCAAATACAAATATACCATTTGATATAAACAATACTTTTAATGCGTTTTGATTAGTTATTTTCATACTTTTACTTATAAAATTAGCCCACGTAATGTTTCAGTCACAAGTGGCATATTAGGTTCAGAGGATAGAATCGTAATAAGTAAATTTTGAGATTTGTTAATAATAATATATTGTCCATCTGAGCCATCTCTGAAGACATATCCATCTCGAGAAATGAAAGAAAAGTAACCAACTCCAATTTTTGGAAGTACTCTTTCAGGCTTGTAATAATCAGGTGTTTTTATTTTTAATGAACACATTTCATGTATCCATTTTTCAGGGATAATCTGATTCCCATTGTATCGTCCACAATAAAGTAGCAACTGACCAATTTTGTGAAAATCCAAATGAGTCAAACTCAGTCCAGTACTCGCCATACAATACTTTCCATATTTCCCCCATAAGAATTCTGATATATCTAATTTGCTGAAAATTTGTTCTTCAATGAACATATCAAGGTCAATATTAAAAGCTTCTTTGAATAATACGGCAATCAGAAATGGCTCAACATTATTATATGCAAAGCGATTTCCTACCTCATACGGCAATTCAAAGTTCAGTGCATACTCTAAAAGTTTTTCTTTATCAATGTTCTGAATAAATCTCTCTGACATCATTTGTTCTTCGTATCCAGTAGTATGGGTCAATAGATTTTTTATCGTCCATTCTTCAATCTTTTTTAAGTTTTCTTTGTTTGTTATATTTACTAACCCTTTTATTATTGGATAAACCTTAGTATCCAACGTAATTGGTTTGTTATTAACGAGTAAACGTTGTTCAATTGCTAATCCGACAGCCATAGCGACTAATAGTTTTGAACAGCTTCGGATACGATGTAATTGCTCGGTATTAAAATAGTGTTTTGATAAATGACCATTTTGTTCAATATAAACACTATCAATATCTACTTGCTTTCCGTTAATAGATAGCTTTTCTAAATTTTTTATAAAATCTTCAATATTTATCATGTTGTCTTTTAATTTCAAACTGTTTGAGTATAGCATGAATAAACCATTTCTTTATAGAACATGATTCATATATTCGGATTCAAAAGCGTATACTTATTCAGAAAGTTTACATAATACTCAATCGGGCTCAATATTGACCACCAATCCAATTTCGTGATAACGTCAGTTAGAGTCGATGTCTATAAATGTAACGAATAGGAACAGCGGGAGACCCAACTAAGCGGTGGTCACCCCGATTTTGCGACGCAAAATTTGAGATTTAATAATGAAAAATATTTCCAATAATCTATCTTCTATCTGAGCACCAATATAAAGATTAACTGGGTTACTCGATTACATTATCTTCTTTCGATAAACTAGCTCAACACCACATAAACCGATCAAGCTAATAATTCCCATAGCTACACTACCTATAATTCCACCATTTGTATTTGGATTTGCTGGATCATAGTAAGCTAGTCCATACACTGAGAAACCGTCGGTATCAAATGTTATTGTATCGTTTGTAGGATCGTATACAGCATCAAGTTCTGTAATCTCACCATTGTGCTCACGGATGACTTTATATTGTGCATGATCTTGAAGTGAATCACCCAACTTTAGAGTGATGGATGAATCAGAATCTAATTCTGTAATTGTAGTCCTCCATGCGTCATCAGTAGAGCCTTTATATATTAATTCATTTAATGAAAGATCTAAATAAGACCCAATTTCATACTCACCAGCAGCTTCAACAAAACCTGTTGTGTCAAATTCTGAAGCTTCATCGATTAATAATTCAGCATTACCGTTTATTTCTCCTTCAGGTAAAGTGATATTTGCTCCAGAAATCAAATCAGTTTCAAGATCAATAATATCTGGGTTCTCTTCGAAAATTGCGCTAATATGAATATGATTTGCAGGCATGATGAATGAGTAAGATGCTCTTCCAGCTTCAGGAAAAGTAGGATTTCCATTTATCCCTCCTGAAACATACTGATATCCGTAATTAGGAATTAACTCAATTGTAACTTCCGTACCTTCTTCGATACTGAAATCATAAAAACCACCAGATACGAATTTATAACCATTTGCAGCTATAACATTTACTGTCCCGTTAACAACTCTGGAATCATCAGAATCGTCATAATTATAACCAAGTTGGTAAAGGGCTTTTGCAGTAGACTGAAGTAAAAAAGTACCCTCTCCAGATGTCATAATATATTTATCATCTGCATGTGTACCTTCAACACAATCGACAATTATTGGATCGACATTTTCCGAGTCAGTTCCAGAAAATTCTACCCAAGTCCAATATCCGGCTTGTGGAATGAAGGTTCCAAGTCCTGTTGTATAAGAAAGATCAATAGAACCACCTGCAAGAACTAAAGCAGAAATAACGTTTTCGGTTGCAATACTGCTTGATGCTACTGTAAGAATTGCATTTTGAGTTGCACTGATAAGCATGCCTTCGCCTTCAGCCGGTGTCGGGTTGTAGTAATAGAGAGCCTGATTAACACTATTAATTGTTAGATTACCAAATCTTAAAGCTACTTCAGAAGCTCCAATGCCAAATGGGGCAGGGTTTTCGGATGTACCAACGAAGACGTCTCCATCTCCTCCAAGAACATTACCTTCGGTAAAGATACCTCCTACAAACTGTACATCTCCGATATCAGGGCCCATCCCAAACAATACGTCAACACTGCCATCGAAATTGACAGACAAATTATCTACGTTTTCTGAAACAGTTATATCACCACCATTTGCATTTATACTTATCATTCCATCACCACTTCCAGTAATGTATGGAAATGTTGAAACTTGAGTCGCATCAATATTTATTTGATATCCTCCGTACATACTGTACTCAATTGCCCATCCTTCACCTTCATAAGAGGTAACCTGAGGATCGGCAGTCTCATCGATTGTTATTAATCCATCAATAAATAATTGTAACGGCTCGCCTGCAGGAGGTTCACCGCCACCTCCCGGTGCAGTAAAGGTATTACCTTCTACAATATATGTATCTTCACAATTTACTAAGAAACCTTGTGAAACAGTTACAGTTATTGAATTTGAAGGCTCTCCGATTGTGAGTCTACCACCTGCTCCGATAGAAATAGCTGGGCTAGAAGAGTCTAATGCTGCTATTGTTAAACTTGATGAATCTCCTGTAATTGTTATGTCGCCTCCCATAGCAAGTAGTGCGGAACTGTCAGTCGTTGCAGTAAGAGTATTTGTACCAACTAATTGAATATCTAAATCACCGGATGAGGAAATCGATTCAAGATTTGTATCAGTTAATGTTAGGATTTTAGTATCTGTATTAAAAGTTACTCCACTAATACCATGTGCTTCGTTATATCCACCTCCGGTAGTGTAGATAGTTGTTCCATTGACATCTAGGCTTTGGATAGGAGCATCTAAAGCAAATGCTGTTTGAATCGGAATGAAAATCATTATCAACATAAGTAGAATCGATGTAACAGATTTAGATCGTAATCTGCTTTTTATGTTACTTACAATCATAATTGAGGGCATTAATAAATTATGTTAACATACAGTATACTTGTTATTTTAAATAATGCAACTAAAAAAAATGAAACTAAATCGTAAAATTTTAAAAATTCCATTAATTATCATATTTCTTATTATTCTAGGAGTCGCCGTATATAGAATATTTATTTGGCAAGACGACTCACAGAAAACTAAAAGTAAAATTGAAGAAATAATCAATGAAACCAAACCTGTAGATTTAGAATCAACAGACGAATCAACACTTGTGAATCCTCCTGAAGATCAAAATAGCCTTTATTGGAAATATGTAAATATGTCCATAATTGATGTTGACTTAGCAAAACTAAAGGAACAAAATTCAGAAACAAAAGGATGGATACAGGTACCAGGTACAAATATTAATTTCCCATTCGTACAACATAGTGATAACGAGTATTATCTTTACCATTCATTTAATCAAGAGAAAAATATAGCAGGTTGGGTTTATTTAGATTCTCGGAATAGCATAAATCCTTTCGACAAAAACAATATTATTTATGCCCATCGCAGAGTTTTGTTTTATTCACTTACAAATATTTTTGATAGTGGCTGGCTGAATAATCCTGATAATCATGTTATAAAAATCTATACAGATTCCGGAAGTTCATTGTGGCAGGTTTTTTCTGTTTATCACACGGCAACAACGAGCGATTATCTTGTTACTGATTTTGCAAATGATCCAACTTATTCAAACTTTTTAAAGTATATTGAAGGTAAAAGTGCACATAATTTTAATGTCGAAGTTGATCAAAATGATAAGATACTAACTTTATCAACATGTTATACTGATACCGAAAAGGTAGTTCTGCATGCAAAATTAATCAAATACGTGGAGAATTAGTAATAAAATATTTCTGCTTTTTGTTGAATAATAAAAAATATATTTAGAATTTTATAAACAATGAAATTAAAGGAAAAAATATTGCCTATTGCGGTTACTTTGGTAAACGGAAGTACATTCTGGGTTGCAATCATAACAGATTATTTTGTTGTAAAGGGAATCCCACTTGAAACTGGGTTATTACTTATCAGTATGTATCAGATACTTAACATCATTTTCGAGTATCCAACTGGTGTGATAGGCGATAAAATAGGGCACAAATACTCTGTAATATTGGGAGGGATTTCTTTGATAATCGGATTTATTATACTAATCTTGGCAGAAGCGAATATATTTTTGTTCGGTCTATCTCTGGTTTTAGGAGCGTTGGGATTTAGCTTTATTTCTGGATCTGATATATCACTTATTGCAAGTAATGTGAAAGATATAAAAAGTACGAATTCGTTTTATAGTCAATCAGGATTGATAATGCAAATAATAATTATCATTTCTGGTACAGTGTTCTATTCTTTAAATCCGGATCTGCCATTTATATTAACTATCATCACAACACTTATTGGAGTAGTAACAGTCTTATTTTTCTCGAAAAATATTAAAACTAAAGATGAATCTTCGCCATTAAATTTCACTAAAAATGTTTTTAAAGAGTTTATAAGTAAAAAAGAATTATTACTTATCGTTTTATCTGCAGGTCTATTAGTAAGTACTTTCGGACCAATAAAATGGATAATAGGACCAATGCTTGGTGATATGAATATCGCTTCAGAATACTGGGGATTGCTATTTGCTTTACTATTTCTTGGCAGGTTTGTAGGAGCTAAAATTTCGAAAAAGGTTTCGATGAAACTTACTTTCCTTTTTGCGGTTTCAGTATTTGTATTTTTATTTCTGTCAGTAATATTCTTCAAGTCTCCTTTCAACTATGCATTCTTGGTCGTTTTTTCTATAGCATATGGAGTAGTAGAAACGAATTTTGGTTATTACTTGCTGAAAATTGTTAATCCCAATTATAAGTCTTCAATTATATCAATACGCTCAATGTTTTCTCGGCTGGTGTCCTCAATCTTGATCTTTCTCTTTACTATACCGATCCTCTCAGACACTTCTCAAGGTGGGCTATTGGTGCTTTCTATCTCGGCATTTTTAATGGTTACGCTTTTCTCAATATTCTATTTTCGGCATAGGGTGAGTATTGATTAGTAGGTTAACATATTTAACTACGATTATTGAATTGTGATATGATTTGACTAGTTGTAAAGAATCATATAATTACGAAATAAAAGATATTTGTATATTGTAGATTTTTAGAAAACGAAGTTTGAGATAACTTGTGTAATTAATACGATGAAAATATATATTGGGCATTCTCGTGAGTATAACTATTTAGAAGATTTGTACATGCCACTAAAGACAAGCTTGTTATTTAAAAATCATGAAATAATTTTACCACATGACAAAAGAAATTTAATCAGCAAGGACATTATCAAAAAGTGTAATCTGTTTATTGCCGAAGTATCTTTTCCCTCAACAGGATTGGGTATTGAGCTGGGATGGGCAAACATTTTTTAATACTCCCATTCTTTGTATTTATCGAAAAGGTACAACTATTTCTGGATCATTAAAATATTTATGTGATAATTTTATTGAGTATTCGGATAGTGTAGATATGATTGAAAAAATCTCTAATCACATAAGTTTTTTAGATGAATAAGAGTTTTTGTTTTGCGGATAATGCAGTCAAAGTCTTCACTAAACAATTCAAAAAATGGTACACTAATAAACATGAAAAACTACTTTATAACATTTGAAGGAATAGATGGGTGTGGCAAAGACACACAGTTATTTAGGCTTGCAAAAGCAATAAAAGATAGAGCCATAAAAGGTATCGGCTCCAAGTATGATAATTTCTGGATAACCAGGGAACCGACGATGATAACTGAAGCGGGAAGGACAATCTCGCGTTTGATCAAGGGAGAATCGGTAACAAAGGAGGATGCTACAAAAGGATTTATTGGAGATAGGATAGAGCATTCGCAGATTATTAAACAACAGCTAACACATTCTCATGTACTATGTTCAAGATACGATTTCTCAACATTAACTTATCAGATGGTGCAGGGTATGGACTTCGAAACACTTTATAAAATGCACAAATATAATCAGAAAAATGGCGCCCTTATCCCTGATATTACAATAATATTTGATTTACCTGCCGAAGTTGCTTTTCAGAGAATAAAGCAAAGAGGAGAGAAACTAGAAGTATTATACGAAAAAATCGATTTTTTATCCAAGATAGTGGATTGCCAGAATGAGTGTATCGAAAAATTGAAAAAATCAGGGCGAACTATAGTTCTAGTTGATGCAACTTTGCCAATCGATGGTGTTACAGAAGATATGATTACGAAGATTAACAATATTGTTGCCAAGTAATACTTGAATCTATTAGTGTAAAAGAAACTGAGTTAACCAAGTTAATCAATGAAATCTTGGTGATCCAATTATTTAAGATTCAAAGCATGATGGTTGGATTCAGATTCGTTGACTATTCTGTAGTTTCGAGCATAGAAGAATTGTTATTATATCCGTTTGCTTGTAGGTTAAATGATTTCGCATAAAGGCCATTGAGTGATAATAACTCTTCGTGTGTACCATTTTCAGCAATTTTACCTTCGTCAATAGCAATAATTTTATCAGCATTTCTTACAGTGCTAAATCTGTGAGATATAATTATAACAGTCTTGTTTTCAAAGAAACCATAGATTTTATTAAAAATTTTGTATTCAGATATTGCATCAATAGCCGATGTAGGTTCGTCAAAGATTGCGAGTGGGGCGTTACGATAAAAGAATCGAGCTATAGCAATTTTCTGTTTTTGTCCTGTACTTGGTCTGATACCACCGGTGTATTTTTCACTTAGAATCTGATCATATCCGTTGGTAAAGTTTGATATAAATTCATGTGCATCTGCATTTTTTGCAGCTTCTATTATTTTTTCTTCATCCATCTCTTTTACAGATTTTCCTAAATATATATTCTCCTTTGCTGTGAGATTATCATAGAAATTATATTCCTGGAAAAGGATTCCGAGATTCTTGTAATAGTCATCAATATTGAGTTTCTCTATATCGATACCGTCGATTAATATTTTACCTTTTGTAGGGTGGTATGTTTTTGCAATTAATTTGATTAAAGTTGATTTACCAGCACCATTTTTACCAACAAAAGCGACTTTTTCCCCTTGATTAATTTTTAGACTAAAGTCTTTTATTACGTATTTATCACTTTTTGGGTATTTGAACCATACATTTTTAAATTCTACTGATGGTGGATGATCGAGTCTAGGTAATTTAATGTTACCATTGTTTTCTGAAGGTTCAAGATTAAGCAATTGGAATAGATCTAGAACTTTAATAGTAATTTCATTAGTAAATGATAAAGATTCAATAATACTGCCTAATGAAGATTGTAACTGATCTATTGAACTTTTCTGGAAGTTAAAATCACCAATAGAAATGTATCCTTGAATTGTATTCCAGATAATATATAGGAACGATAATGTATCAATAATTGAGTCGCCTGTGTCGAGGAAGAAACTAGTTAAATTTCTCCCATAAGATATTTTTAATATTCCTTTATTGAATTTGTTGTAAAATTTCTGGATTTTTGAATCAAGAAAGCTGTACGAGCCAATAATACTGATTTCTTGAAGCGTTGCTGGATTTTGTAGAAAATCAATTGATTTATTGGCTTTTCTTCTATCTTCTGTATTATCAACCGACCAATCAAATTCTTTTTTTATGTAATGTTTATCAGGGAAATATTTTATGATTGTAAAGATGATTTGAATAGGTATGATTATGGGCAAAAACTTTAAGATTATTACTGAATAGATAATTGATTTAACAATCTGAGCTAATAGATTCAAAGCTTCTTGTAAAAGATAAAATGTGTCATATGCCCATTCCGTACTCCTCTTGATAAGATTTACAATTTCTGGGTCTTCAAGTTGTTCAATTCTTAGAGTTTTTATTTTTTTATAGATTATTCTGTCTAAATAACTTCTGCTTATTTGCCTTAACGATCGGCTTGAATGGATTTTTACTGCTCCTAATAAACTATATCCGAATATGAAATATAGAAGTAAATAGATTAGATATTTAATGATATTTGTTAAGTCAGTGCTATTGTTCTGAATTAAGAACATTATTTCGTCAAGAATCTTTGAGCTAACAATAATAAAGAAAAGATATCGTATATTAATCAATATTGAAGAAACAACAAGTAGAGAGGACAATAGGGGAGAAATTTGAAAATATATCTTAAATGTTTGAGCTATGACTAAGAATGTACCCTTAATTCCGACCTTTTTTATTTCGGCCTTTTCTTCAGGTAGATTTGTAGTATTATTGTTTTTTTTCTTAAAGATATTTTTAATATTCATAAACATCTAATTTACACTTTTGAATAATATAATCTCTCATTATACTCTATAGGGTTAGAATTATCAACAAAAATTGTTATAGTATATGTTGCGTTAAAGCTAATATTTGTTTTGGCTTGTATTTAGAAAACGATTGAGTTACAAATTTGAATAATTAGACGCAGAATCCTTCAAAAACTCCCCAGTAGCACTATTCTTTGTATTAATTACATCTTGCAGAGAACCTTGGACGATTATTTGACCACCATTTTTGCCACCCTCTGGTCCTAGATCGATGATCCAATCAGCAATCTTGATAACATCTAAATTGTGTTCTACAACGATAATGGTATTTCCTTTATTAACCAAGCGTCGTAAAACGGTCAGTAGTCTATCAACATCGTAAAAGTGAAGTCCAGTTGTTGGCTCATCAAGAATGTATAAAGTATGCCCCTTAGTGTTCTTTGAAAGTTCTTTTGCTAGCTTAATCCTTTGAGATTCACCTCCAGAAAGTGTAGTAGCTGGTTGGCCAAGTTTAATATAGTCTAAACCGACTTGCTCAAGCAGCTCCAATTTGTTTCGGATATTTGTGAAGTTCTTGAAAAATTCCTTTGCTTCGCTCACAGTCATATCTAATACTTCTGATATATTTTTACCTTTGTAGTCGATCTGAAGTGCATCAGCGTTATATCTTTTTCCATGACATGCGTCGCAAGTTACATACATATCAGGAAGGAATTGCATTTCTATCTTTAATTGCCCTTCACCGTGGCACGTTTCGCAACGGCCACCTTTAACATTAAAACTAAATCTTCCTGCGTTATATCCTCTTGCTTTTGCTTCTGGTGTGGATGCGTAAATATCTCGGATGAAGTTAAAAATACCCGTATAAGTTACTGGATTTGAACGAGGTGTCCTGCCGATAGGTGATTGATCAATACTGATTACTGAGCGGATATTATCCATGCCCTCGAGACTTTGGTATTCTCCTTCAGGTAAAGGAAGGTTGTTTATTTTTCTTTCCTTGATAAGTCGATTTATAATTGCAGGGTATAGTGTATCGTTAATCAGAGAGGATTTGCCACTTCCGGAAACACCTGTTACACAGATGAATTTCCCTAATGGAAAAGAGGCATTTATCGACTTAAGATTATGGGTTGTGACACCACTTATAGATATCATCTCATCAGAATCGGTAAATGTATCCCTGATAGGCAAGCTAAGAGCTTCGTCGCCCACGATAAGAGATCCATTTAAGTATTTGGCAGTCAACGAGCCGCCTTGCTTGATCGACTCCATAGTTCCCTCTGCGACTATCTTCCCGCCATGTGAACCGGCGAGAGGTCCTACATCGACTATCCAATCTGCGCTCTCCATAGTTTCTTTGTCATGTTCGACTACAACCAAGGTATTTCCTAAATCACGCAACCTAATAAGTGCTGTTATGAGTTTAGAAATATCCTTCGGGTGAAGTCCGATTGATGGTTCATCAAGTACATAGAGGACTCCTGATAATCCTGTACCTATCTGTGATGCAAGTCTGATTCTTTGTGATTCCCCTCCGGATAGCGTGTTTGCTCTTCGGTCGAGAGATAGGTAATTAAGTCCAACATTGTTGAGAAATTGAAGTCTTGCAAGTATTTCATTTAGTATTGTTTTACCAATCTCTTTCTTTACACCGCTCAATTGAATATTCTCAAGAAAGTCTTGGCATTCGTTGATTGGCATAGCAGTTAATTCGTTTATATTGATTGATTTGGTTGAGCTATTCTTAAAATTTTTGGAATTTTCATTAGACTTTTTTTCTATTGAAGTTATAAGAACGCTTAGGGCGTAGGGTTTTAATCTTTTACCTTCACAAAGTGAACAAGTCTGATCGATCATATATTTTTCCATATCTTGTCTGATAAAATCAGAATCTGTTTCAAGATATCTTCTTTCAAGTTGGGTAACGACTCCTTCAAAATGTGCATCATAAATCTTATTTTGTCCAAAACGATTACGATATTTTACTGTGTATTTGCTTTTTTTACCTTTTCCGTAAAAAATGAGGTCAAAAATCTCCTTTGAGTATTTTCCGATAGGAGTATCAAGGTCGAAATCATGTTCGAGTGCAACCTGTTCCAATAATTTTATTGACCATGAATCAAGATTTGTTGTTACTCCTGACCAAGGGAAAATACCGCCTTCGTGAATAGTTAAATTCGGATTATAAATTCTCTCCACCTCAATCTGCTTAATAAATCCCAGACCAGAACATTTTTCACACGCTCCTTGTGGTGCATTAAATGAGAATGAAGCAGGTGTTATCTCCGGAAATGAAATACCGCAGTTGTGACAAGTATTTTTTTCTGCAAAAAAATGTTCCTTTTCTTCGATAAGTGCGATTATCTCACCATCTGACATTGATGAAGCGAGCTCGATCGCATCTCTAAGCCTTTTTGAGTAATCTCCGACATATTCTGTGTGTTTATTCTTACTAAACTCATTTAATTCGTTCTTTATTTTTTCATCTATAGATAATCTGTCGATAATAAGCTCAATGTTGTGTATTTCGTATTTTTTCAGATTAATTTTATCCGCCTCATCGAGACTGAACATTTCGCCATCAACTCGTACTCTTAAAAAACCTTTCCCTAATAATCGTTCAAAAAGCTCTCTGTATTCACCCTTTTTGCTTCTTATCAAAGGAGATAATATCTGTAGCTTAATAGTGTTTTCTTTTGAGAAATCAAAATCTTTAAGAATATCGATAATCCTGTCAGTTATCTCATCAATAGTTTGAGATTGGACAAGTTGTCCGCATTTTGGACAGTGAGTTTCGCCAACTCGTGCAAAAAGCAATCTAAGGTAGTCGTAGATTTCTGTAATTGTCCCAACTGTAGATCTTGGATTGTTGCTTGAAGTTTTTTGATCGATTGATATAGCTGGGGATAGGCCAGTTATGCTTTCGACATCGGGTTTTTCCATGAGGCCAAGAAATTGTCTTGCGTATGATGAAAGGGACTCAACATATCTTCTTTGTCCTTCAGCGTAAAGTGTGTCAAAAGCAAGGGAAGATTTACCGCTTCCTGAGACTCCAGTAAATACGACCATCTTATTTTTTGGTATTTTGAGGGAAACATTTTTGAGGTTGTGAACATTTGCATTTTTTATCTCTATGTATTCTTGCATAAGTCGTATTATACCATTTTTTTGCATTTTTATAAACTGCAATCAGTTTAATAAATAGTGTAGTAACTGGTTTAGCAATTGTTTTAGTAAATAGTTTTTGAGTGACACATAGTCTTTGAAAAGATTTGATTTTGTGATTGATACTAGGCTTGAGAATTACAATCAATGTGCGAGTAGAAATAGCTTTAAGAAAAGTAATCTGAGCAAGTGAATAAAAATGAAAATGCGAAAAAAGTTTTATGCATATATTATTCATGTTTTATCGGGAAATTTTTCAAAATTTTAGTATTTTTTTATATAAAAAAGTACAAAGTGGGCCGGTAAACTATGGGGTTTAGTTAGATATCGCCAATCTGCGGTTTTTGGGTTGCATCATTATTATATATAAATTGCTCGATTTATGTTGACATCATACGCATAATATCGATATACTGTAATATTAGAGGTGAACTATTTTTACTATGAAATTTACTGCCCAATCAAAAATAATAAATTCCTTTGTATTTAAAACTTTTGTAGTAGTTTTATTTGCTACCTTAAGTTTCTTACTTTTCTCTCAAAATCCTAATCAAGTTGAAGCTTCAATAAACCAATCGCTTTCTTATCAAGTAAAAGTTTCAAATCCTGATGGTACAAATCTTACAGTTACCGATGCAGATTGTCTTAGTGGGACTTGTAATTTCAAAGCTAGTCTATACGACGCTGCGACTGGTGGTACTCTTGTATGGCAACAAACAATTGCTGCAACTGTTGGTGCTAATGGTATTACCACATTGAAGCTTGATTGTAGTGGTACATTTAGCAACTGTAATCAAAACGGTGGACCCAATTTTAACAGTGGGGAGCTATTTCTACTTGTTGAGTTTCAGCCTGATGCAGGTGGTGCTTATGAGGCTTTTTCTCCTCGTGTTGAACTTGTAGCAGCACCATACGCTTTTAATGCTTATCAGCTTGATGGTTATGGAAGTGGTGATTTTGTAAAATTTATTGAAAGCACAGCTCAGGAGGATACTAGTACTGATAGTTCGATTTTTATCAATAAAACGGGTGAGGGTGGTTATATTTTGCAATTACAAAATGATGCTGTTGATGCTTTTTTGATCGACTATGAAGGAAAAGTTGGTATCGGTGCTGCAAGCTCTAGTGCACTACTTCAGCTTGGTACAACAGGTAAGCTTGGTACACTCGGCTTTGCAGGTTCAACATCGGGATTGGTAACAGTACAACCTGCCGCAGCAGCAGGTACATGGACGCTGACATTGCCAACGAGTGCCGGTACAAATGGATATGTATTATCAACTGATGGTAATGGTGTAACTTCGTGGGTCGCCATGTCTGGTGGAGTCACGGCCGACTCTCTTGATTACGATGATTTTGTTGATACAATGTCTCTTGATGCGAACTTGATAACTAATCAAACGACCTATACTTCAACATTTAATTATACTGGTACATCAGCTGCGGGTTTGACTTATAATGCAGATTCGTTTTCGTCAGGTAACGCTGCAATCGAAATATCTGCAGACGCATTATCCAGTGGTTCAGCTTTGTTTATTAGTTCTGCTTCAACTGCGGCAATGGATGAATCGCGATCTTTACTTAGGTTATCTAGTAGTGGCGCTAATGCAAATTCAGATGGTGTTTCCACAGGAATTATTATTGAAACGACAAATACTGGAACTACTTCAACTAATACTGGGATTTCAGTGTACACTGCGGGTGCTTCAACTAATTATGGTGGATATTTTTATCTATCTGGTAGCACAGGTACAAAAACAGGTTTGTCTTCATCGGTTTCAGGTGCTTCTTCCGCAGCTTCATATTCTGGGTACTTTACAAATATAACTACCAACACAACAACAGATACATTAGCCAAATATGGTATTTTTGTGTCTTCAACAGGCAATTTCCCCGGTTTAAGCGGAGGAGCAACAACAAATTACGGTCTGTATGTAGATACGGTATCAGGTGCGGATGCAAATTATGCCGCTGTCTTTGCTGGTGGTAATGTGGGTATCGGTACTATAACTCCGGGTTATCAACTTCTGGTAACAAAAAACACTGAAGCTCTAACGGATGCAGATTTACCTCATATTCGTGTTGCAAATAGCAATAGTGATCAAGAGGATGGAAGTATAAAGGGTAATGTTGCAGTTGTTTCGGTATCTGCGAACTCTGAAGGAGCTGGAAAAGTTGAGGGATGGTTGACAGCTTCGTATCAGAGTGATTCTATTATTGGTACAGGTGTTGATTTCCGAGTTGTGACAAATCATAATTTTAATATCTGGACGAACAATACTAAAAGGATGACAGTATTGAATACTGGTCAGGTAGGTATTGGTACTACGACTCCAAGCAGTCCATTTACAGTAGCTCCAAGTAATGCAACTCAGTCTAGTGTTACATCGGCAATAAATATTGGTACTGCATCTGGAACAGTACCTTTGTCAATGAGAGTTGATACTTTAGATTCTGGTTATCCTACTTTGATTTGGTTACAAACAAAATCGGGGGATATTGGATATATAAACTCGGGAACCTATAATTCAGTCGGTTCACTCACTTTTGGTTCTTCTACCGGTAAACAGATAGCTATGTACACAAATGATGCATACAGTGCACCGACAATGTTACTTGATACAAGCGGACGAGTAGGTATAGGTACTGTTGCACCATCAACATTACTTCAGCTTGGTACAACAGGTAAGCTTGGTACACTCGGCTTTGCAGGTTCAACATCGGGATTGGTAACAGTACAACCTGCCGCAGCAGCAGGTACATGGACGCTGACATTGCCAACGAGTGCCGGTACAAATGGATATGTATTATCAACTGATGGTAATGGTGTAACTTCGTGGGTCGCCATGTCTGGTGGAGTCACGGCCGACTCTCTTGATTACGATGATTTTGTTGATACAATGTCTCTTGATGCGAACTTGATAACTAATCAAACGACCTATACTTCAACCCACAATTATACTGGTACTACAACAACTGGATTAACATACAATGCAGATAGTGTTACGACAGCAAATGCAGTTGAGATATCAGCAGATGGATTAACTACTGGTAGTGGAGTACGGCTTTCATCTACTTCAACAGCTGGTGGAGCAAGTGTTACGAGTAGTGTTTTGTATATTGATAGAAGTGGTACAAATGCTTACAATGCACATATCTCTACTGGCATAAATATTAAGGTTGCTAATACAGGAACATCGTCAATTAATCGTGGAGTTCAATCAACTGCAAATGGTGGAAGTAATAATTATGCTGGCTATTTTGTTGTAAATGGTACAACGGGTTCAAAAACTGGTTTATTTTCATGGGTTTTAAATGATTCGTCTTCAGTATCATATTCAGGATATTTTGCAAATACAACTACCAATACAACAACTGATGCATTGGCAAAATATGGTATTTTTGTAAGTTCAACTGGTAATTTTCCTGGCTCGAGTGGTCGTGCAACAACCAATTATGGTTTATATGTAGATACAGTATCTGGAGCAGATGCAAATTATGCCGCTGTTTTTGCAGGTGGAAATGTAGGTATCGGTACTTCAAGTCCTAGCGCTTTACTTAGTTTGTATGGTCCATTCAATACAATCCCTAATTTGAACATTGAAAGACGTGATCCAGATATAGCAAATGGAGATGGTTTGGGTGTAATAGAATTCGCTGGCAGTGATGCGACAGTATTAGATCAAATTGGAGCAAAAATTTATGCGGTCGCAGATAATACTTGGGACGGTGGAACGAATGACGCTCCTACTCGGTTGGAATTTTTTGTCCAGAGTAATGGTACTACAGATACTCTGACAACTCCAGCCCTCACAATTGATAGTACTGGATATGTAGGTATTGGCACACAAGCTCCTGCAGTAGCTTTAGAAGTTAGTGGTAATGGTAAGTTTAGTGCAATTGGTTCTGGAACCTATGTTGGAGCAGTTAATCGAACTTCAGATGGTACATTTACCACTGCAACTTCAGATATCCGTTTTAAAAAAGATGTTGAAACAATTACAGGAGCATTAGATAAAGTAAATCAATTAAGAGGAGTTACATTTAATTGGATAGATCCAAATGAACCAAAGCGGATGACAGGTATGATCGCACAAGAAGTAATAGATGTAATGCCTGAATTAGTCTATCAAAACCCTACGGATGGATATTATGGATTGTTGTACGGAGAAACATCAGGACTATTGATTGAAGCGATAAAAGAATTAGATGACAAGGTAGATAATCTTGGATTTACTGTAACCGAAATAGATGGAGTAAAAAATCTCAATTTCGATGGCACTCTAGTTGCAACAAATATCAAAGCACAAAATATCGAAGGCATGGAGATAATATCTGAAAATATATCGACACTTGAAGACACTCAGGTCTCAACAGAACAGCAAATAACAGAGATCAATGATCAATCACTAGATTTGCAAACACGACTAAGTAGTGCGGAGATAAGCATTGCAAACAATGTTGCACGACTCGACCAACATTCTTTAATACTTGATAGGATAACTGCGATAAATACTCAGATGTATCAATACAATATGGATATACAAGTATTGGGAGATATGTTTATTGATGGAAGTATAAATGTAAGTAGTGAAGCAATCTTTAGTGGTCAAATACTGTTTAATCAAGATACAGTCGGACAAGCAAGGATATTGACAGGTCACACAGAAGTTTATGTTCCGTTTACTCAAGAATATAGGTATCAACCAGTTGTTACCTTAAGTATGCTCGGAAATAACAGTGTAAACAAGTTCTATGTCGACGAAGTAACGACTGCAGGTTTCAAAATTAAAATTGATGGTGTTCAAGCAGACAATGTTACACTAAACTGGCATGCCTTTGCATCTCCAAATGCTAGATTGGTTGATAGTACAGGAGTTGTAGCTGGAATACAAACTTATCGCCCACTTAAGGGATTAGATCAGATATTTGTTGACCCTTTGATAGATGATACTTGTGTCGGTTATGTTGAAACACAAAGTTTTAGTGAGACACATGATGGTGTAGATCTAGCAAAATATGAAGGTTGTATCATAAGCTCAGTTGGTGTCGGTCGTGTTATCTTTGCTGGTTATGAGGATATTTCAGGTAATATTGTTAGGATAGATCATGGAAATGGTATAGTTACTGCTTATGCACATGGTACTGGTGAGTTCTTTGTAGAAGTTGGAGATTATGTAGATGCAGGTGATCCAATCATGATGATGGGTACAACTGGTACTTCTACAGGTATTCATACGCACTTTATGTTAATACAAGATGGCACAGCTATTAACCCTAAGGGCATAATACCGTATAATGCAATCTATTAGTTAAATTTTTAAGTTGTTCGTGATGCACGATTTGATTATTGTTGGTGCTGGACCTGCAGGTTATACCGGCGCGATTTATTCAGCAAGATATGGTTTAGATACTTTAATTATTGGAGAAATGGTCGGAGGTCTGGCGAGTGAAGCACATAAAATCTGTAATTTCCCAGGCTCTTTTGAAACTTCAGGTGTCGAACTAATGTTTAAGTTTAAAGACCATGTAAATAAAGTAGGAGCTAAAGAGATCAATGATAGGGTAGAGGAAATCACCAAAATGCAAGATGCAGAAGGTAAAGATATTTTTACAGTAAAAACTAATCGCAGTGGTGAATTTACTGCCAGAGCAATATTATTAGCTAACGGGCTTAAGCGTAGAAAACTTAACCTTCCAAACGAAAATCAATTATACGGTCGCGGATTAAATTACTGCGCCACTTGTGATGGTCCATTGTATCGTGGTAAATCTGTTACAGTAATTGGTGGTGGTGATGCTGCTACAACTGCAGCTTTATTTCTCTCGGAAATTGCTACAGAGGTACATATGATCGTCTGGGAGTCCGAACTTCATGGAGAAATGGCTTGGATCAATGCAATACTTAACAACAAAAAAGTAATTCCACATTATAACAGTGGAGTCAAAGAGTTGCTTGGTACAGATAGATTCCAAGGACTTATTACTACACGAGATGAAAAAGTTGTAACTGATGGTGTTTTTGTTGAGATAGGATTTATTCCGGATGTATCGTTAGCTACTAGCTTAGGGGTTGAGATAGATGAGAGAGGATATATTATCGTTAATAAGGATTTTTCAACAAATGTTAAAGGAGTTTTCGCCGCAGGCGATGCTACTAATGGTATGAACGATTTTAAACAGGTTCTCACTGCTTGTGCTGGTTCAGCTATCGCTGCTCAATCAATTTTCTTGATGATAAAGCAGTAGTATACCCAGACTTAACGAAAAATCTATTGTGATAGTATTTAGTAACCAATCACTTGGATAACTAACAGTATCCAAAAGAGCTTGGATTTGCTGATTTTTTATTTCCACGAAAGCGTGTGAAATTTATTCTACTTTTTCTCTGATTTTGGTGCGAAAAAGAGAATGTATATCAATGGTAAAAGACCTAATGTATTGAGTATCATAAGTGCGATAAACCAGATTTTACTGCCAGCTCTTGCGGATTTCCACAGTGCGATGGCTCTTAGGGTAATATCAAGTATTGTTAAAACTATCATCAATATAAAGGCCAATTATCTGCAAAGCTTGTTGGGAAAGAAGGGGCTATAGTTGCAATCTTTTCTACAAACAATGTATTATCCATTTTTTTATGATTTAATTTAATTTCTCTGATTTACTCAATTTATTATAATGTTGAAGTTGTAAGAATACAAGATATGCTAAGTATGATAGCCACCAATTAGCTGTTTAAATGGCTAGTATCTGTCTTGATTCTGATTAGATACTTGAGTAGATCTTAATCATTATCGTTCAAATATCTGTTTGCGAGCATGCCACAGGCACCGTTAATATCATTTCCTCTGGATACGCGTATAAAAACATTAATCCCGTTTCTTTTCAATAAATCGGCGAACTCATTTATTTCTATCAATCGGTTGCTTAATATCCTTGGGCGATTATTTTTACTTTTGAAATCTTTGCTATCACTAATATTTTCAAGATTTTTTTCTGAAATAGCTGAACTTTTATTCTTGTAATTTGTATATCGTATATCATCAATTCTAATACTTTTTGTAATATCCGGATCATTTTTACCTCTGTTGTAATTAATTATATTAACAAAGGCTAACTGTCTAAATGGCTTAATCAAGTCAATAAGCTCGTAAGCGTCATTTACACTGTTATTGATACCATCTAAAAAAATATACTCAAAGCTGATTCGCTTATTCTGGGTAAAGGCGTAATCATGAAAAATATTGATTAATTGATCAAGCCTATTATATCGAGCAGAGGGGATAATTCTTTCCCTTATGAGCTGATTTGCACTATGTAAACTAAACGCAATTCTAAATTGCCTTTTTTCTTTTAATAACTCTGGTAATAGATCGACAATGCCAACAGTTGATAAAGTGATATTTCTAGCTCCAAGTCCGATGAAAGAATTCGATGTGATAATATCAATAGCTTTAAGGACATTATCCAAATTGAGTAATGGCTCACCCATACCCATAATAACGATATTGGTAACATCGTTGTTAGTAGGTAACTTATATTCACTATTTTTAATAAGATCTGTTTGATCTGGAGTAGGGTTCTTTAGTATTCTTTTGAAGTACATAATCTGGTCTATTATTTCTTGTACAGAAAGATTCCGAGTAAAACCAAGTCTACCAGTTGCGCAGAATGCACAGCCCATCGGACAGCCAATTTGAGTGGAAACACACACCGTGTTGCGATCCTTTTCGCTAATTAGCACTGACTCAAATTGATTGCCATCTAGGGTTTTAAATATTATCTTTATGGTGTTTTTATCACAACTGAACTTTTTTGGCTCGAGTACGCTAAGTAAGATATTCTTTTTGATCTCTTCTCTGAGAGAGTTTGGAAGTCCAGTTATTTCGTTGAAATCGTTGACACATTGATTGAAAATTGATTGGTTGAATTGTTCAATTCTGTACTTAGGAAGCGACTTTTGCTGTGCAAAGATTTCGAAATCAAGTGTACCTAACATTACTTGTGTTTTCGGGCTATTAATATTTGTGTTTACTGTCAAGTCTTTTTGCATATTTTGCTTAATACTAAATTTGTTAATATTGTGTAAAAATGGTAGAATTAAGTATATATGATTATTGTATCATTTATCTTCTAAATATTCTTCTTTTTGCACCTGTAGCTTAATTGGCAGAGCAACTCACTCCTAACGAGTAGATTGTCGGTTCGATTCCGGCCAGGTGCGTTTTTTGTTTTTCTCCGGTCTCTTAATGAAAATATTATTACGCTTTAGATTTTCTCATGCATAGGAAATGTTGGAAAAATGAAAAATCCTTAATTATCGTCTCGCAATATGATATCAATTTTTTTATTTACTGATATTCTTCCTAGTTTATTTCGTACACCATTATTGAAATATTCTGATCTGTTACCTCGATATGATAACTCTTGTCAGAGCTGAAGTTTGTGATGAAATATTTATTAATAATATTATTGGTATTTGTTTCTTCTGCATTTGTCGATGTCTCTGAATCTGTATTCTCAAGTCGTGACTCTTCATTTTCTGCAGGATCCTCAGTGTTATTCTCATCTATACTTTTATGAATGAGTTGGTTTTTGCTTAGGAGCATATTTTGATTATCTCCTTCGTAATCAATAAAGTTGATGTTGTAATCCTGTTCATATAACACATATTTGCTGTTTGGTAACCATTTTATATCTGATATTGGTGAATCTTCAGTCGAATTAAGAAGAATTTTCTTACCCAATCTTGTGTAATTATCTGTTTCTTCTTTATAAAAAGTGAATGTGTACAGTGCAAACTCGTTTTCAATATCTGCAATCTCATTTGCATCATTTTGATTCATTGAATCTTCGGAACTAATGTCTAGAGGTATAACCGATTTATAAAGTATCATCGTATCATCAGGAGAATATGAAATGAATGTACTCGGATCTGTAGTAATAATGCTATATTTTTTATTAATTCCGTCATACCAGTATAATGCATGAGTTGTTTGTATTATTGTCCCACGACCTGTATCATTTGGCTTAAAACCAATTATATCACCACAAAATAGAGTGGAGTAAGGCGAATTACTGAAAGATGCCAGTTTATTGTTATCGTTGTTAGATTGTAACAATGTGCTGATCTGTCTTAGATATTCTGGATTGTTGTTAAAATAAATTTCATCGATAAATACTTTCTCTTCAGTCCCATTAAGCTTTTTCTGAGAAATTTTGTAATATTCTTTCTCGACCATGACGGGAGATAATGTTGTCTTCTCGGTTTCATCAAGTTCTTCTTGTGATGAAGCGGTAGTATTATTCTGTATAGTATTGATGTTTTCAATAGTATTTGCATCTTGTCTGTACTGGTCAATAATGGTTCTTTTTTCCTTGGTTAGATAATAAAAGTTACCATATGTGTCTGTAGTCCAAATTGAAGGATTCTTAAGTAATACTGTGGTTGCACCTGTATTGAAATTGAAACTTAATACTTCACTTTTATTCGATAATATAATGTTCTTATTGTCGTCGGCCCAAGTAATTGAATAATTCTCATAGTATGAATCCAGTTGGACTTCAATAAGTTGAGCTGTGTTATCATTTGTAGTTGCGATGAAGCTTCGCTTATCTGTGATGTAAGTTTTCATTTCATCCGGATTGGTAATATTGGAAATGTCTTGACTGTAATTTGTTAAAGTAAAAAGTATGTATTCACCATTTTCTGTTGGAAGTGCTTCTATGCTGTAAAATTGTGTTGTTGGGATATTTAAGATGGTTTTCGGGTTCTCGGATATGTCCCAGAATGCCCTGTTGAAGCGATATTCTTGAAGTGAAACAATTTCTGTCGAGTTTGTATCATAAGTCATGTCGATAGATGGATTGAGTATAGATTGCGGACGAACCTTGCTTATAGTTGAGACATCTTTCTCTTTATCAAAAGTCTTAGATGAAATAAAAAAAAGATGATCTTCGTTTTGTGATAACAGTGTGTCGATTAATTGTCCTTCGATAGTTGTAAGGAGTTGTCCCTCAATATCATTTTTTATCATGTAACTATGAACAAAAGTCGATTTTGAGGGCATTATTTCGACCTGTTTTACCCATGGGTGATATCCGTCTTTTAATAGACTTACTGAATATTTGCCTTCCTCAAGAGATCCAACAGTTTTTGTGGTTTTGCCAATTATTTTATCCATCAAAGATATGTCAGCTTGAGTTGGATCGCTATCTACACTTAAAACTCCAGTTTGTCTCACAGAAGAATCTTTAAAGCTTAATCTGTATCCTTTGGAATATAAAACTACAGCGATGGTACCAGTTATTATCAAGATAGGGATGATGATTATGCTAACAATGTCAAAAATCTTATGTAACAACTCTTTATTCTTCTTGTGCATGTTAATTCGAAAATCAAATTATTCTAGCTATTATATCTTATTGCACAATATATTTCTATTTTTTATTGTTGGTAAGATTATTATCTTGTAAGGCTCTGAAAAATTTAAAATACAAATCTTTTTTAAATAGTATTTTAGTTATTAAATATTTGATAAAATAAAGACATCGCATTATTTTGATGGTATAATCAAACGAATTATAGATAGATTAGATAATTTCTTTATTTACCTTTTATGGCAGATAAAATTGCAGATAATAAAAAATTAAAAAGATTGATGACAGGGGATAGGCCGACACATAACACTTACTCTATAGCTCACTACATCGGATCTCTTAAGTCAAGGATAATAAATCAAGATAAGTATGATACATTCGTTTTTATTGCAGACTATCATGCATTGACAACGCATGCAGATAAAACTTCTTTGATATCCAGTAATACAGTTGGCATGATCAGGACAATGTTAAGTCTTGGTTTGGATCCCAAAAAAGTAGTCTTGTATCGCCAATCAAGGATTGTTGAAACATTCCGATTACATACGATTTTATCTATGCTTACAGCAATGCCGGAGCTTGAAAGACAGCCTATGCTCAAGGAAAAAATAGCTTCCGGTTATAAGCTAACATACGGTTTGATGGGTTATCCAGTATTGATGGCATCAGATATCTTGATTATGGATGCAGACTTGGTACCTGTGGGTAAAGATAATGAAGCTCATATTGAGATAACAAAAGATTTAGCACGTCGTTTTAATAGTATGTACGGTCATGGAGAAGATGTCTTAGTTGTGCCCGAAGGAGAGATTGGAGAAATTGTTATTGGTCTCGATGGACAGGGAAAAGCTGGAAAATCTACAGGTGGTATATTTTTCGATGATAGTACAGAAGAAGTTAAGAAAAAAGTAATGAGTATGTATACCGATCCAACAAGATTAAAAGCAACTGATCCGGGCCACGTAGATGGAAATCCTGTTTTTATTTATCATGATTTATTTAATACGAATACTGATGAAGTGAAGGATTTAAAGGATCGTTATGTTAAGGGTACTGTTGGAGATGTAGAAGTAAAGCAGAAATTATTAAGTGCAATTGAGCAATTCATGGAACCAATCAGACAAAAAAGATCAGAAATAGACAAGAATATGACAGATGACGATATATTTGATTTATTAAGACAAGGTGAAGAAATTGCAAACAACTCGGCAGAAAAAACTATAAATCGAGTTATGAAGGCGATGGATTTCTAGTTTTATTTTTATTGATTAGTTTGATTCTGGAAGCGAATTGTCAGAATTCAAATAATAATTTTTAAGTTTAGGTGGTGTAATTATGTTAGGATTTTCGAAGAGAGTCGGTATCGATCTCGGGACAGCAAACTCAATAGTGTTTTTAGAGGGGCAGGGCGTAGTCTTAATGGAGCCTACAGTAGTTGCCTTAGATGTCTCAAACTACACTGTTATTGCAGTAGGACAGGAAGCAAAAGAGATGATCGGTAAGACTCCGGATAATATTGTTGCAAAAAGACCTCTAAGAAACGGTGTAATAGCAGATAGTCGTGTGACAGAAGCCTTATTAAAATATTTCTTACGCAAAGCTTTGGGGCGTTCAGCGTTTTTTAAACCTGAGGTTGTGATAAGTGTACCTGCAGGTATTACTTCAGTAGAAAAAAGAGCTGTACTAAAAGCTGGTATGGGTGCTGGTATTGGTAAAATGCATCTTATCCCAGAACCTCTTGCCGCTGCTATCGGTGCAGGTTTACCGATCCATACTTCATCTGGAAACATGATAGTAAACATGGGTGGTGGTACTGCAGAAATTGCCGTGATCTCCTTAAATGGGATTGTAGAATTCAGTTCATTGCGAGTTTCTGGCGATGCACTAAATGAATCAATTATCGCTTATATGCGAAAAACTCATGGATTACTAATTGGAGAGCAAACCGCTGAACAAATAAAGATAAATATCGGTTCAGCAATTAAAGTTGCCCGCCCAAAAAGTATGGAGATAAAGGGACGAGATTCGACAGGTGGTATGCCAAGATCAATTACAATAGATTCTAACGAGGTAGCTGAAGCGTTAAAAGTTCCTTTAACTCAGATAATTCATGCAATCAAGTCGGTTTTAGAAAAAACACCACCAGAACTTTCTGCAGACATTATTGATAGAGGAATGGTCATGAGTGGTGGTACTTCGATGTTAAGTGGCCTTGATACGCTATTGACTAAAGCTACTGGCGTTGCAGCCCATGTTGCTGAAGAACCAATATATTGTGTCGCTAAGGGCACTGGAGCCTCTCTAGAATTGCTTGCTGAAGGCAAACTTACATTAAGTAGTATGCTCGAATAGAAGTGTTCTTTAAATATTCTATCCTTTGTTCAAACAGATTCTATGTCTAAGCAAACAAAAAATACGAAAAATTCAAATTCTATTCTTATAGCTACTTTTTTCCTCTTTTTTGCTACAGCGATTATGGGTAGATTATCGGCATTTGTCGATTATTATTTTACTTATTGGAATATTGAGGTTAGCGATAGACTGATTAGTAAACTTATTTGGGCAACATTCTATTTACTATTTGTTGTAATTGTATTGATAAATGATATTTTTCGTTATTGGCGAGAAATAAACGATGGTAAAGAGTATACAAATGTGAAAAATTCTTTGAGTATCAATACAAAACAAGAGAATATTCAAGGAAAAGTTACCCTTAATAGAAAAAAAGAATTCACTTTCAGAAATAAAATTAATATCCTGATATTAAAAATATGGGAAAGTAAAGTTGCTTTCTACAAAGAAAACAAGATAATTGTTTGGGCAAGCCTTGCTATAGTTGTATCATCGCTGTTTAGCGCACTTTTCGCTTATAATAAATCTGAATCTATTTGGGGATTACCATATTATGCATTGCTAGTTTCAATACCGTTGATGATCAAATATGTGTGGGGTAATAAACTACAGTTTAAGCTAGTAATTTTCCAAAATATTATACTTATTGTACTTGCACTTGTAGCACTGTATCAAAGTCGAATTTACAATTATTTGGGTGCAGAAGTTCATCCAGTAATTAGTTTTTTTGATACTTATGGTGGATTTATGCCAATTAGCTTCTTTTTGATATGGGATGATTTGATTTATTTGAGGCCAAGCTCTTTAATGGTTGATCCAAATTTTCTAGCAATCTTCTCTGTTATAGCGTTATCTTATAATGCTGCATTTCTTCCTCGAGTCAGAGAGATTAAAAAACATTTTTGGCGTATTGTTACAACCGTAATTTTGTGTTCATCCATTTTTTCGGTTGCGTATATAGTAATTGCCTCAGCTTCGCGAACTGCTGTTTTGATGCTGGTAGTAGCGATTTCCACATATTTAACAATAAAAGTAGTAAGTTATATCTCAAGTAGATTATCTCTAGTTAGAAAAAAGCCTGCTAAACTCTATTCAAGTGTGATTTGGGTTTATCTGTATAATATCTATCTTCGGATCAAAGATGGATTACTTTTGAAGGACGTTTCTTCTTTACAAAGAATAGAATATGCCAAGATTTCTTTACAAGCTTTTAAAGAATATCCGGTTACTGGGATAGGCATAGGATCGTATGGAGATTACTATCGTAATGTTTTTGATAGCAGTGCGGGTGTTGCAACCCCTCATAATGCATACATGAGAACATTGGCAGAGATGGGTTTTCTAGGTGTCGCAGCCTTTCTTTTTTATTTTGTTGCATTTGTAAAAGTAATCTTAGATAACCGAAAATATATTTATTTAGCAACATTATTTGGGATTGTGGCAGGTTCTATCTTCTATGATTTTATTATGACTCCCTGGATGTGGATTTATTTTGGTATAATATACGCTGATGCTACTAATAAAAAAACCGAATAAAAATTCAAAAATAATGAATCTTGCACAAGTTGATGAGATTTTGTTGCAAATAAGGCTTCCTTTGAGCCTTGTTTTGACACCTATCAATCTTGAAGTTGAGCGAAAAAAGTTTTTCGATTCAGATAGTTATGAACCACATTTCAAATATCGAGTTGTCAAGAACAAGAATTTACAGATATTTGAAAGTCTGAGTGAACTTGAGGAGATTGATGATGTCGATCCTAGGATTTCCGATATGTATCTGAAATTAATAAGGCAGAAATCGGAAACTAACGATTTGATGAATAATGTCGGCAATAACGAAAAGTTTACGCAGATAGCTATTAAGAAATTTGGTATGCCAAGTGCAAAATTATTTCGAAATGCTTGCCGAGTTTTAAAAGGAAGAACTTCAATTTACAATGTAAAAAGTGATACGCGAATGCAGGATACCTCAAGCTTGAATTATTCAGAAATATCATCGATTGTTGATGAATTCTTTAGGTATGCAGGCTTAGAAGGCTGGAAATCGGGTATCTCTGCAAATATCGCTAGCAATGGTGTAAAAGCTGGTGTCAAAACAAAAGTTTTGCTTATGGATAAAGATATTATGAAAAAGCCTTTTGACTTAAGAAAAACTATTGTCCATGAGATCGGCACTCATGTTCTTCGTGCAGAGAACGGCTTGAAATCAGGTTATGGAGTTTTTTCAAGAGCTAATCTTAATTCGTATTTAGATACTGAGGAAGGGCTTGCACTTTACAATGAGGAACTTTTTGGCGTATTAACCCTTGAGTCTTTGCGTAAACGAGCTTTATTTGTTTACCTTATAGGGGTAGGGCAGAATTGTACTTTTAGAGAGCTTTACAATATTTCTTTAGGATTCTTGAAGCCAAAAGATGCTTTTAATACGGTATTGAGAGTCAAGCGAGGGATTGGTGATGGTTCCCAAGCTGGTATCTATCCAAAGGATATTGTGTATTTCAGAGGATTTAGAAGAGTTAGGAAGGCTATAGATCGCTCTCCAACTATTTATAAATCTCTCTATGCGGGGAAAATCAGTCTCAAACAAGTAGAGTGGGTAGAGGAAGGTTTGTTGCCAAAAGCTAAGATATTTCCGGATAAAGAAGAGTATTCAAGATTATTCAAGAAATTGGGGATTTAATCATTCGAAAATCTGTTCGCAAAATTGGATCAGCAGAACCTAAAAATTTCGAAAATGCTTATTCACATGCGTGCGGAATTAGTCTACAAGTGCAATCTAGTACAACCTAGTGCAATCTAGTGCAATCTAGTGCAATCTAGTGCAATCTAGTGCAATCTAGTGCAACCTTGTGTAATCGATTCTTGCACAAAGAATCAATCTAATAATAATGGAACTCCAGAAAGTAAAAGATTGCTAGCTCTAAATGAATGATAAAATCATCTCTTTTGCAATATTGATTATTTCGTAACCATCTTTAGGCTCAATCTTTTTTTCATAAGCTTTAAATCCAGGATTCATGTTTACTTCGAGGACATAAGGCTTATCATCTTTGTAGATAACATCGATAGCCATAAAGTCACTTTTGAAAGCTGTACCACATTTCTTAGCTAATTCGATAAGTCTATCCTCTGGGTTTGTAAGAAGCGAATATTCACCTTTATCAACGGTAATAAATGATCGAGTTGCTTTACGGATCCAACCTGATATCAATTTATCTCCATTTACGAACAATCTCAGATCTTCACCTATGTCAGTAAACTCTTGCAAAAAGAAATCCTTCAACTCTTTTTTGTTAAGGTTTTCTTGAGCAAAGTCCTCAACCTTATTTATCATGTAAATATTCTTTTTTACAGTTGCATCAGAAGGTTCTAAATTTGACTCAGAAGTATTTGTATCAGAAATATTCGTTTTTGGTCTTAAGTCATTCTCACCTGAGACGTGTTTTGCAAGTACAGTTTTATTGTTAAAAATTGATTGATAATCATCATAATTTCCATCAGCTCTATAAAATGAGTGTAGATAGGGGATATCATTCTGAGAAAAAATCAAAGCTTGTGTCAATTTTGAATAATTGTGCATTATTTTAATAAAATCAGAGTTCTGTATTTTAATCTGTTTCTCTGGATTTTTTTTGTTGAAATTTTCTATATGTTCAACTATTAGTCGTTTTATTTCATATTCTTCTCGGCTAAAATGTCCACGCATGATAATGTGAGTATAACTTGTAATATCTTCATTACGCACAAAAATACTGTAATTCCCGTCCTTTTGGTCAATCGATATTTCGTGGTTGTAAACATAATCGGAGGTGTGACCGAGCTTTGTAATCTCCTCTTGGAGTCTCTCTATGGCATATGGTGTCTTGTTTGAGTCACCAATCCTGGGTTGCTTATCTATAATGAGGAATTTATAGTTCATATATTTGGTATTAAAATTATATGATTATTTGGGTAAATTGTACCATACTTCCACAGTAAATTCATTCTAAAATGAATATCACGATTATTGACCAAAAGTAGGGTAATAAAGTGTAAAAAAATATGCCTCAAAGTTGAGAATAGAAATAAAGAAAATTTGTAGGATTTATGCATAAAATCGTAGCGCAAATTATAGGTCGTTGCATATATTTCGTTACTTTGATATTCTTTACTAAGTAGTTCCTCTGCTACTGCCCTCAGAGGAACGTTAATTTATTATTATAATAGTATGCAAGCACAAAATGACATGAATCCTGTTGAGAGAATAAGACAGGAGACGCAGGTTAATACCTACGCAAAAACTAATTCTAAGGGCAAGGGAGATGGCCATGGTGGATTAGTTATAGCTGGTTTCTCAGCAACACTATTAATTGGATTAATAGTAGTGTTACTAGTTGGGGCAGGTGTTGTAGGTTATCTTTTTTATCAAGAAAAACAAAAACCAGATAACTCAGTAGAACTAGCAGATTATGAAGTACAACAAATGAAAGAGAAGATTGGCAAACTAATACTCTTACCATCCGATCAAGAGCCAACTGTTGCTACCATCGTTGATATCGAAAAACTAAAAGAAACAAACCCAACTTTTTATAAGAACGCTTCAAACGGAGATAAAATCTTAGTATATTCTGATAAAGCAATATTATATGATCCAGATAATAACATCATCTTAGATGTAGCTCCGATTGTTACAGATCCTGCTTCTCAATCAGCATCCTTAAGTGTTGAATTGAGAGATGCTTCTGACGCAAAAGACCTTGATCAGATAAGTGCTGAAATTGCAAATTATGGTTCACAGTTTGTTGTAGCAACCAAGTCAGAGTCTGCGGATGCAAGCGACAATGGTGTTGAAATATTTATAGTAACTACCGATGAAACAAAAATGCAGATGGCAAGTGCTTTAGCAACATCAATGGGTGCTCAGATAGTTGAATCGATGCCACAAGGAGAACAAGCACCAGCAGATGGTGTTGATGTAGTCATTGTTTATGGTGATTAATCAATTATTTCTTTGAGATATTATCTCCCTCTGAAAAGAGGGAGTTTTTTTATCATTTATTAGACGAAAAAGTATTATTTGCTTCTAATATTTTTGGTATGCCACCAACCTTTGTACAATACACGAGACTTTTATCCATGACTACCCAAGCATTTTGCTAAGCGCGATCTTGTGTACACCATGATGAAATAAAATAAATAGTTTGTTAAAGGTAGTTGAAAGTATTATTAAAGGTGTGCAAGAGTTAATTCTATGCAAAACACGAGGATTGTAATGGTGACGGTTACTTGCTCTGTAAAACGGTTGGTTACAATTTTATTATCTCTTTGATTAATCTTTGGTCTATAGCTTGAGCAATGCCGTTATATCTCGTGAGATCAAATGAAGTAATTAGCGTATCAATCCTATCAAATCCTGTGCCATGTAGAGCGACTTGTTCCGGATTATCAAAGCAATGGCAAATAATATCGAGATTCCTATTCCTTTTAAGTGCAAGTATTGCATTTCGATATTGTAAATTACCATTTATCAAGTGCCCGTTATTGTATATTGTTTCGTTGTGATAGGTTCCGATATTCAGTTTCTCATTATGTATTAATTCAGTAAGTTTCGTATCTGTAAGATATTTCTCAAGTTCTTTGAGTGGGTCGGCGGAGATTATAACTATCTTTTTACATTTATTATTTTGTACGATTAATCCATCTACAAATTCTTTGATCGCTTCTGGACGATTTTTTCCTTCGGATGGAAAAATATTTAAATACATTTCAGGCATCATGTTTACCTCAAGAATCGTCCCATTTTCGAGTGTTAATGGGGCAGAGATATCTTTACATAGTATATCTATCCCGACGCAATAAGCATGCATGGATTTAGCTATTGAAACACAAATATCTTTGATCTGAGGATGTACAATATCGGTAACATCTTTTGTCATACCACCTTGACTCATACTTGCAGTTTTGCGAACATAAATCCTTTGACCTTTTGTTGGAATATCAACGTATGATAAGTCTTGCTCTTTGAGGAATATCTCAAGCATCTCATTTTTTTCGATCGGCTTGAGTGTATGAGTTGGATTAAGTTTATCTCTGTTTGGATCTCTATTAATTTCATCTATGAGTTGTTCAATATTACTTGTGCCATCGCCGATAACATAAGCAGGTATTCTTTTAGTTGCGGCAACATATTTTCCATTGATTATCAAAATTCGATAATCTTCTCCGCTAACTTGTTCTTGGATAATAATCTTTGTTTGCCAAACGGCTCTTATTTTCTTATGTATTGCTTCATAAGCCATTTGTATCGCTTTATAAGCCTGTTCTTTTGAAATAATATTTGTCGTTACTCCAGCACCACCGGTAAGTCCGTTTGGTTTTATTACAAAGGGTTTTTTATAATTGTCGAAAATACGATCAACCTCAAGTTTGCAATCATCAATCTCTTCTCCAAGTAAGTGCCAAGGAGCGTTTGGTAGTCCGAGATTATCAAAAAATGTATTTGAAGGTATTTTATCTCTTTGTATTTTTTGTGCGATATGACTATCAAAAGATGAAGATGCGGCACAGTTGATAGAACTTTCACATGCGATTCCAAGCAAATAATACTTATTTATTGACGAAATCCCTTCGCCAGATCTTTGATTAACGAAAAACTGATTTATTTCGTAACCTTGGTCGATTGTTTCAGTAAGGATTGGAATTGTACTCATCGATTCAATCTGTTTCTTAATAATGTCGGAATGGATTTTATTATTGGTTTCTTCAAAACTAAGTTTTGCATCTAGATACTCATATACAACATTAAAAATCTCTGACCAGAGATTGGGTAGGTGAGAGTAAACAATAAATTTGTGGATATCAATAGTTGCTTTTTCTTCGCCATTGTGGGTAATTTTATCTTTCAATCCACTAATAGAGACATTTTCACCTTTTCGAAATGTGTGTAGCAGTTTATCGTATTTGCTGTAGTATTCAATCCTGTCGCCAAATAATCGGTGGTAATTAATGATTATATTTAATAGCTCAATTATCTTTTCATCAACAATATAGCTCGATTTGAAAGAAATCGAAGTCAACATGCTATCTAAGTTTATTCCTTGAATTATTTTTATCTCCATTTTGCTATATTGAGTTAACTTAATACAAATTATTTTTGTGTATTGCTTATATACCTCTGAGTTCTAAAGCATCTGCAACTTTCTTTACTGAGAGAGCATAAGTGCCCATGCGCATATCAGTGCCTAGACTCTTTGTCGATTGATGTGCTTCGTTAAATGCTTTTACCATCAATCCTTGAAGTTGTTTTTCAACCTCTTCTTTTGACCAGTAATAACCTTGACGATTTTGTACCCATTCAAAATAGGATACTGTTACGCCTCCTGAGTTCGCCAATACATCTGGAACCGATAAGATACCTTTATCTGCCAATATGTAATCAGCTTCTGGTGTTACAGGCCCATTAGCCATCTCAATTATATATTTTGCGTTGATGCTGTCGGCATTATCTTTTGTTATGACATTTTCTATTGCGGCTGGCACTAATACGCTCACAGGCAATTCTAACAATGACTTATTATCAACCTCTTTTTCTTTTGCAAATTCAGTAATTATCTTTTTATCCTCGTAAATGTGCTTTATCAATTTGTTGACATCAATACCTTTTCTATCATAGATACCTCCATTGATATCGCTAATTGCCACAATCTTGAAACCTTTTTCATAAGCTAACCTTGCGAAGTGAGAGCCAACATTTCCAAAACCTTGTACAGCAATTTCAGTATCTTTAGGTGATAAACCTTGGAGCTTTGATAATTCGTTGAGGATAAAAACACCACCAAGCCCAGTTGCTTCAGTTCTACCTTGAGAGCCGCCTAATTCGATCGGCTTAGCAGTGATAGTCGCTGGTTGCCAAGAGCCTTTGATTTTGCTGTATTCGTCAATCATCCAGGCCATAATCTGTGAATTTGTATTCATGTCTGGAGCGGGTACATCAATATCGGGTCCGATCAAGTCTGCAACAGCTCTTATATATCCTCGAGATAATCTTTCTATTTCACCAATTGATAATTTTGTTGGGTCGACTGTGATACCACCTTTTGCACCACCGTAAGGGATACCAGTTACAGCGCATTTCCAAGTCATCCATACTGATAATGCTTTAACTTCATTTAGGTCAACTTGGGGTGCGTATCTGAGTCCTCCTTTGTATGGTCCTCTTGCGTTACAGTGTTGTGCTCGATATCCAGTAAATACTTTAGTAGTGCCATCGTCCATCACAACTGGGATGTTTACTTCTAAAACTCTATCATGTTTTGATAGTCTAGCTACTGTGCTTTCCTTTAATTTTATTATCTTTGCAACTTTCTCAAGCTGTTCGATAGCATTTTGGTATGCATTATTTTTTTCCATAATATTTAGATAAAAATTTAGATACTATTTATACATTGTAAATACTGCAAAATATTACACCTTGTTATTTATTGTTACAATATTGAAATAGAAATTAATCGAAAAAGCTTATATATCGTGATCTCTTATGTATTCCATGATTGGTATTGCAACTTTTATAATATTACCAGCATCTGGCTTGTAGTGAAGTCTTAATCCAGGATTGTAATTTATTTCGTTAATGGCACATTCTGTTGGTTTGGTTATATCTGGAGTAATCAGATCAACGCCACCATATTTCAAACCGATTGCTTTTACTGCTTTGATAGCAAGATCGATGTAGTACGGGTGTGTGATATCTGCACATTCTTCTGTTGTACCACCGGTAGTGAGATTTGCATTGTATCTCAAAAATATTTTTTTGTCTTTATCGATTACGGATTGCAGATTGTATCTGAGAGTTAGTAATTTACTTATTGTTTCAACATCTATGGGTATTGGTAATAATAATCTCTCACTTCTTAAAATATTCTTTGCATCTATAAGTTGTTGTATTGTGCTTGTGCCATCTCCAATAACATATGCTGGGACTCGGTGTACTATTGCAATAACTCGATTATCAAGTACCAATAATCGATAATTCTCACCTTGGATAAACTGCTCAACCAAAACTTCTGTTGGTACTTTTGCGTGATTATTATCAACAGCAAACTGATAAGCCTCCTGAACATCTTGCAAAGCAGGTTTCGAGGATAGAATTTCGGGTGAGATTGTAATGTTTTCTGAAGTGATACTCCCCCCTAGTATCTTACCGTTACCTTTGATACTCCCGGGGAGTATACTTTGGGACTGTTCTTCAATCTGATTAGTAAGAGTCGAGGACACAGTAAGATCAGCAGGTTTTTCGAGCACTTTCCTTAAGCCGGGTAGGATAGAAACTCCGTGTCCGCCTAATGCTTGTAATGGCTTGATGACAATATTTTTAAGCATTAGATATTTTTCGATTGCCTCTTGCGGATTTGAAACTACGAACTGTTTTGGTACTGGGATATCGAATTTTGATAAAACTTTGTTTGTAAGGCTTTTTCTCTTTGCAATAGTACTACTCGGTGTGTTGACTAAGGGGGTTACAGTATTTGCAATGTACCAATGTTTATTATTATATATAAATTTTGCGAGTAATCCTTTCTCAATAATTTCATATTCGATATTTAATTGATCGGCTGCTTCTACAAAATATGATAGGTGGATATTTCCAGCAATCTTAAGGTAGTTATTTTGTAAAGTGCTTTTTTGTCGTTTTTTATCCATATTTGATATTGTATCTCAATTAGTTCGCTTGAGCAATTGCGAAATATAATTATAAATAATTTTAAGTAAAATCACTTGATTTTTATTTAATTTTGAGCGATTATTAAAGAATGAAGCGAGAGAAGTACCAAGCTTGCTTGAGGACTTCCGAGCGAATGAGTTAACACGTAGTCTTAAGGAATGAAGCGAGAGAAGTACCAAGCTTGCTAGAGGACTTCCGAGCGAATGAGTTAACACGTAGTCTTAAGGAATGAAGCGAGAGAAGGCAAGCTTGCTTGAGGATTTCCGAGCGAATGAGTTAACACGATAGTCTTAAGGAATGGAGCGAGAGAAGGCAAGCTTGCTTGAATGTAAAATACATTTGATATTAGTAAATATTTAAATTGTACTGCCTTACAAATTGAGTACTACAAAAAACACTTTTTCTTTTATTAACTTGATCAGGTTCATATTGATCTTGGGGCTTTTTGTTACAGTTTTTTATGCAACTTTTGATAGGCAGATAGCACGCACTTTTGGTACTCATACGATGCCAGAGTATGATGGTAAATTTCCGCTGAATAGCAATTATGCCTTTAGTCATGTTATTGATATTGGTGCGAATCTGGATAGTGTAACTATTGCTGACCAGTTTCATGATAATGTTGATTGCGTTTATTATACAGATTTTTATGTATTTGATCTCGCAGGTTCGCTTATTACTTCTTGGTCTGATGATACGCTTGGTCGTATAGGCGGTATGGATATGACTGAAGATGGTAGAGTGGTGCTTGTGGATGAGAGTAATTTAATTATCGTGACTTATGATAGTGATGGTTCAAACCGTTCAGACAGGGGACTTAATTTACCAAGCCAAGCGTCTAGTTTTGTGATTGAGGGTTTGACTCTTTCTCAAGGTGGAGATGTGTATGTCGGAGTTGAATATACAGATGACACAGAATACAACAAAATATATAAATACTCTCGCAACGGCGAATTTGTTACAAGTTGGGGAGAAAGAGGTACGGGTCTTGGTCAATTTTCTGACATAATAGCTTTAAATCTTGATTCAGATGGGTATATTTATGTGTTAGATGAAGCAGGTAAAGTCGCAAAATTTACTCCTGATGGAACTTTTGTCTATGAGTTTAATCATGGGATCGTTCCCAATCCTGGTGAATCAATCGTTGATATTGCTATTGATAATACTGACACAATAATGGTTTCTTATCAACAGTATGTCTATTTGTATGATCAGACAGGTGGATATATCGATCGAAGAGATATTAGTACTGAGGCGTATTGGGGAGAGGCAGTTAGTTGGTTGAGAATAGATGTTAATAGTGATGGAGAAATATTGATAGGTGACGATGGTAATCAGGGTATATATTATTATGATGATTCTTTCGCATTACTTGATAGATTTTTGTCAAAAATATCTTGGGAGGGTGGCATAATACCATCTTATACTGGTGATGGTGATATGGTAATTGACGTTAATGGAAACCTTTTCTTTACGAATAATCTAGATAAAACAACGGTTTACAATAGTGAGGGGATATTGATAGATGCTCTCGAAATTTATGCTGAAGGTGGTATGGATTTTGATAACCAAGGTAATTTATATTATGTTGATAGTGGTAATTTTATTAGGCAGTACGATAGCAATAGAAATCCTATAAGTACTTGGGGCAACCAAGGTTTAGGCAATGATATTGAGTACGCAGAAAAAATCGCAATCAGTCCAGATGGATATATATATCTTACTGATCCTCGGGGTTGTTACTACAAAGTTGATAATAGTCATAATGTTATATTCAAGAGGTGTAACAGTGAGATTGATGGTCAACCTAATTTACACACATATATAACAGATTTGGTTTTTGATAGCCAAGGTAACTATTATATAATTTTTAATGAGAATGATTTAAGTCATGTTAGTGCTTTTACATCAGAGGATGTTTTTATTGAAAGTTGGGGGAGTGAGGGCACTGCAGATGATCAATTTAATTATGTCTCCTCAATGACTATTGATCATAATGATGATTTATGGGTTGCTGATACAGGAGCAGATTGTATCAAAAGGTTTACAACGGATGGTGAATATACAGGTAAGATTTGCGATTATGATGGAAACCCATTTGAAACTGTAGCATATATTATGTATCAAGATGGAGTTATATATGTTGCAGATGCTTCAACTCGAGAGATAGTTATGTTTTCATTTGATACTTTGCCACCAGAAATTGATATTGTAGCGCCTACGAAAAATAAGACTGCTACGATAACAGATACGACAATTGAGATTTATGATAATCGCGGTTTGTTATCCGAAGATATTGTTGTTGATAATGCTTCAACAGCAGATTATACAAATCTTAGTTGTCAGCAAGTAGATCCTAATAATGTAAGCTGTACAATAAATATTACCTCTAGCGGTAACTTGATTATTAATGCAATCGATATTGAGGGAAATCTTGCCACTTTAAGTGAAAATGGCTATGTTGTAGATTTGCCACCAGTACCTGTGATACTTACAAGTGTTGATGGTGTAACTGGTTTTGCCGATAATGATACTCTGACATTTAGTTTAGAAAATCGTAGTCCTGTCATTGTGGGAGTATCAGATCCTGATACAACAATTTTCTTTTTAGCTGGTACAAATCGTTATCAAGCAACTCCTGATGCTGGGGGAAATTTCACCTTGACTTTACAAAATCCACGCTTACCTCAAGGTTCTTCTGTGTCATTGTTATATTGGGCAAGAGATGGTAGTCGATCCTTATCTACGGTAAAAACGCTAAATATTACTGTTACGGCACCTGATGTGGACACTGCTGAGACTCAACCGATTTATCAATATCTATATCTTCCAAAAGGAGCTCAGCGTCCTTCTGGCACAACACCAATTGTTGAACTTCCTACTGTTGTACCATATGAACAGGTCGAACTACCAACGATAGTAACAGAGGAAGAAACCATCCCAATACCAACAAGACGTCTTCCAAATACACAAGTTGAGAATATCGGTACTAGTTGGATAACATCAGAACAAGCTCAGGAGATAGCGATGTGGAGTGCTGGCGGAGCAGTTGTAGCATTTACTGTTGCAATGATATTAGGAGAATCGAATCCTGTTGCATATGTATTTAGATTTATTACTTACGCTTTTGGTTGGTTGAAGGTCAAGAAAAAGCATAATTCGTTTATTGTCGTTTATGATGCTGTTACAAAGGAGCCAATCTCGTTGGCGATAATAAGGTTTATTAAGTCAGGTGGTGGTCTTGTAGATACTCAGGTTACAAATGAATATGGGGTTGTGGATGTTGCATTGCCAGACGGAGAATACAATCTTGTTGTTGCCGCTCGAGATTACAAATATCCAACTAGTGTTATCACAGTAAGTAATGATGAAGTTTATGAAAACATTTTTCGTGGTGGCAAGCTTAATGCAAAAGAGGGTATACCTCTAAATATTTCGATACCTCTTGATCCGATTTTGAGTAGTGATAAAGCTTACAATGTAGCAAAATTCAGAAGTGTATTAGCGAATATGGTTGAAGTATTGCAATATCTACTTTTAGTTGTTGGTTTTATTTTTGCAGGTATAGCTTATCTAGGATCAAGTACTACACTAAATCTTGTTGTGCTGGCTTTATATTTCTTAATAATCATTATAAATATTTATATAGCAATAAAAGGTAACAAAAATTATGGTCAGGTAAAAGACACTTATGGAAACTTTATTTCAGGTATGACTTTGTCTTTAGTTGAGAATAAATATGACAGAGTAACTGCAGTTAGAGTTACCGATAAAAAAGGTAAGTATAGATTTGTTGTCCCGCAAGCAGAGTATTCAATTAAAAGTAGTGATGAAAAATATCGCTTACAAGAGAATATTATTATAAGTAAGAGTAAAGAATCAACCAGTTCACTCATAATAAACAAAAATATATTAGTAGAAAGGATAAGCAAATGAGAATATTAAAAACAATTACAAAAAAGAGATATTTGGAAAAATTAGCAAGTATTGTTCTTACATTAATAATCTCTTTCTCATCGCTTATATCAATTTTCCCAGTTCAGCAATCAAAAGCTTATCAATTAGTCGGCTTAGAAGATATTGGCAATATCATGCCAGGTTCAACGGATGACTTTACTGCCGAGAGTTTCAAAGATGAAGAAGGGACTATGATTTTTTATGATGTAGATAGTGCTTTCGAAATTCATATTTCTCAGATAAACAAAAGTGGGGAATTGATATGGAGTAATATGTATATCGATCTCTCAACTTATGGAATAGATCCGTACGCTCCATCTTTACAACATGATTATATAATTACAGATGGAGATGGTGGAGTATTTATTTTTGGATCAAAGGTTGTTGATTATGGAGATAATTCACATTTTGATAATAATAATAATGTTAGGAATATTTATGTAGTCCATGTGCTTGTGGATGGAAGTATTGATGCAGAATTTCCACAAAGATTTATGCCTGCATCATTCGATCAAGAAATTCTTTCAGCTTGGCCAGATTATCAGGGCGGTTTTGGTATTTTTTATAAGTCTAAAGTTTTGAGTGATTTTATATTTGAGTATAGACTACAACATGTTTCTGCTGATGGTACATTGCTCTACAATGTTAATGACTATGTAGATGTGCCACAAGTTAGTATGCACTGTACAAATCAAGATTTAGCTTCTCAGGCTCAGATCCCTTTTGATATGCAATATTATCATTATGGTTTTTCCTTTTATGGATGGAGAGAGTGTTGGGAGTGGTGTCAAGAAACTATTGATGACGCTCATCCTTTTTGCCAATATACAGCAACAGATAATCGCAGTTGTTCTGTAATCGGAGCTCCCGGAGAAAATATTGATAATTGTACTTGGGATACGCTATCTAATAGCTTGGGAAACAAATGGCCAGCATTTTATGGAGTCAAACAAGATTTATTACCAATAACTTCAGGTGACGATATAATTATGGAGCCTTATGCTCAAGCCTTGGATAATGTGGGTATATTAGTTGGTGAAAGCTCGATATATCATCCAAGTTATATGTCTGAATATCTACTTGAAGTTAAAGATGCAAAGTATCTTGCAGATGGAGATTTACAAATTATGTTTGAAAGAAAAAACTATGAATTTGAATCAACAGAAAGTATTGTGGTACAGCAATATGATGCAATAACATTTACTCCCAAATATGATGGTATGGGTATAGAGTATCACGGAGATGCACCTTTGACAGATCTATCAAACCCTTATGGTATTGAATATAACGGTAAATTACTCGGTGAAGAAGGTTGGTATATTACTCAGATTAGAGATATGGATTTAGATTCTAATAGAGAGAAATTGATTATTGCAAAGCATAATTTTGATGGTACTTTATCTTGGCAAAATACTTACGAATATGAGCTTGATAATGATGTCTATTCTTTTAGTTACGATTTTCGGTATACACCTCTTTCTAATCTTGTGGTGGACGATCAAAATAATCTAATTTTTGCTTGGGATGTATATAATTGGATGGAATCAGATTATTTTCTGATGTCTTTTTATCAAAAATATGACAAAAACGATGGTACCGGTATGTGGGGTACTTATCCAAATGAGTTAGTCAGTTACGAATATAGTGTAGGCAATCTACTTTGGGAGACTGCGCTTTATACTGATAGTGATAACGGTGCTTTCATAACATTCTTTGTGGATGATGAAGATGCAAATTTTTTGATAGGTCGTATTGATGAGAATGGCATTTTTGATGATTTTAATCAAAGTATTTTTATCGGGCCATGGACAAGTAATTGGCCAAATGTTTTCAAAGGAAATACTGGAGATGGGTTATTTGCACTTGCCGGTCCAGGTCTACTTGATATATATAAAATGAAACTAGCTAACCAAATAAAAGTAAACCAAGGGTATGCAGTATATAGTGATGAAGTAACTAATTTTATTGATACGACCACAGATATTGGAGTTACAAAAGATGATAATAATTATCAAAATCGTGTTAGAATATTTAATAATGCATTGATGGTATCTTCTCTATTTGCTGATGTCAGCACGGATAGAGATTGGACAAATGTTGTAGCTCAAAATAGCTTAGAATTACAAAAGGCTTTTATTACAGGCTTTGATTCAACAGATGGAAATTATCTTTTCCATGATTTATATATCCCATATGATTCTCAATTACCACTTGCTGCAAGAGCGATTGTATGTCCTGATGCAACAAGTTTTGCAACGATAAGTCGTACATGTACAGGAGCTTATGCTATTAATGTGGATCAGGCAATAAATCCTCTCAGCCTTGTTTCATTTGGAGGTTTATCATATTGGAAAATACCAAATCTGACAGGTACGGGAGTTATGCTTGAAAGTGCATCTACATTTGAAATTACTCCAAGCGTATCCCAAGTCGAGCCATCAACAGAAATATCTGTAATAGTCAGTGCGCTTGATGCAGATGGCCAAGTCGATACTAATTATGTTGGTACGATAAATTTAATATCTCAGTCAGGTGCTGTTTTGCCTTCGAGTTATACATTTACGGTTGCAGACGCAGGTGTACACACATTCACAGGTGTAAAATTTAACAATACAGGTACATATACAATTATGGCCACAGATACACTAGATCCAACATTGAGCGGTGTTTCGGCGAATATTATTTCTGCAGATGCGGACTGGGATAATGGAGAAGAGGATCCAGATATAGTTGTGCCACCACAAGATCAAGAAACAATAATCATTGATCCTTCATGTGCAACAAATACACAAAGGGAAGAATGCCAAGCAGAATTAACTATCAGCAATGTTGAAATTATAGATGATAATGATGGAGATACAAATATTGACAGATCAGTATGTTGGGATACCAATCTCGAATCTCAAGGATTAATAAATTATGGTACGGAACAAGAAGAATTTTATCAGTTCTCTTCACCAGCAGAAATTAATTATGTTGTTACAAACCATTGTATTAATATTGATGAGCTAGAAAACAATAGTAGATATTTTTTCAAAATCTCATCAGTTTCTTATGCCGGTAAAGAAACTGAATACGAAGGCACTTTTGATATCGGTAACTATCTTGGAGATCAAATTGACCAGCCCGAAGATTTTATTATTGTCGATGAGGAAGAGGTTATATCTCAGTCAGAAGCTATTATTGATACAGAGGGATTACTTGATCTTAATCTCGATTTACAATTCAAGACACCACAAGAGGCGACATGTTATTTAAAATATGGATTATCATTAAATAATCTCGATAAACAGAGTCAATCAAATACAGTTGGTACTGTCCATAATTACAATATTAATCTTCAAGACCTCTCCTATGAAGATAAAGTTTTTTATGAAGCCTATTGTCAGAGGATTATCGAGGAAGGTCAAACAGATGCAGGCGGAGAAATGTTATATCTCAAAAGAGGTACTGTTGAGATGGTCCAGATTGATACTGTAGATGAACAGAAAACTGTAACAGTTACTGTAATGCTTGGATTATTCTTGATAGGCTTGATATCTGTAGTTCTTTTGATAACGGGATATCTTAAGATTACTAAGAAAAAAACTATTTAGCACTCTTAACTAATGATAAAGCAGATTTATCTCTTGATAAGCATTGAAATAAGAAAAATATTAGCATTATGTAACCATGCGTTAATATGCTGAATTATCCGTCACCATTACTAACCGAGAGCTAGACAACAAAAAGCCATTGCCATATTTTGAAACTATCTTTAAAAGAGGACATAAAGTAGTTCCGTTCTCTTGATATTGAAGCGAAATATAGATGATTATTTATAAATCATCATATCTTAAGTAAGTAAAATTTGAAGTGTATTAGGGTAATAGCAATCTCTATCTCACAAAAGTTTTACTTGGATCAATAAGGAAACCTTTTAATTCTTTACGACCGATGAGTAGGGGAAAGATCATCTCTTTTTGGGTACTTATGATTGTCTCAAATTTCATTGTTAGACCGCGCATTTTGATATCTATTTCGATAACAGGTTTTACACGGATTTTACCATCTTCAAAAATTTTTGCGAGACGGACTATTTCACCTTTATTATTCTCTTTTTCTATAATAACCTTTTCTACTTTATCAATAAATTCTTGAGCATCAGCATAATTTTCAAAGGATCTCGGTATATCCAATTTATTAAAATTTTTTATTGTTTCAGCAAAACCTATTTGAGCAGCAAGTCCATCATCGATACGAGAAGTTGTTATGCCAGTATCGAGTAAACCCTTGATGGTAGAAGTTTTTTGTTTAATTTTGATTTTATTTTTTTTCAGTTTGATTTTAGTTGTTGGCTTATGATAAACAATAATTTTCTCTACAAGATTGACTATTTCTTTACCTGATAACTGTTCAATATCCTCCTCAACTTGACCTCCGAAAAGATCTTTTGCAATCCTGATACCATGTTTATCATTTTTTATGTTTATTTTCTTAACTAGTTCGAGACGATCTCTTAGTCCACACATATTAGCTATTTGGATCGCTAGACCGGGTCTAGCGTTGAGTTCAAAGACCATAGGGCCATTATCTCGGTCAATCGCGATGTCGACACCTGCGAAGCCAAGGCCACTAGCTTTTTGGCATTTGATGGAAATATCTAATATTTCGTTCCAATAAGGGATTTTGAAACCTCTTAAAGGAAGATTAATATCTAAATCAAGCGTTGAATCAACAATGTCATAAATATCGTCGATAAGGGATTTTTTATTTCTATGGATAGCGACAGTTGTCAATCCTGAAGCTAAATCGATACCGACACCGATGCCTCCAGCGTGGAGATTTGCAGTACCATTAGATTCTTTTGTTGGGATGCGCAATTCTGCCATAATAGGGACACCTTTAAAAACAATAACTCGAACATCTGGAACTCCTTTATAACAATATTGTTTTAATGTGGCGTCGTTTTTTAAGCGCTCTTCAATTATTGCAATATCTTTCTCTTCACCCATCGAAAATCTACCGTCTAATATGTTTTCGATATGTAATTGGATGTCTCTTTGAGTCATAATTTGTCCATTTGGCCTAATCCATGCCTGTTGGTCATTTACAAGTTTTTTTTGTTTTCCGTAAAAAACAATAATTCCATTTCCTCCTGTACCGCGGTTTGGCTTTATGACAAAACTTTTTGGTAAATTTGCCCAATCAAGATTGTTGATCTGTTTTTTACTTCGGATCACAAAAAATAATTCGGGAGTTTTTATGTTTATCCTCGAAAGTAGGCGCTTAGTTAATAATTTGCTGTCAACAATTTTTTTAGCCCAACGAGGATTGTATGGTCTTACATATTCTTGATTACGGCGATTTATACCCAATATCTCGCCAGTAATATTTTTATTTTGTAATATTTCTGCTATCACGCTCGAGTATCTGTTTAAATCTAAATAATTCTGTGAATCTCAAAGAGCTTGATTTACCAATCAAAACATTGATTAAAATTATGATAGCTAATATCCACAAATTCCCGAATAGAAAGTTTGATATTGGGGCAAATTTCATAATCGACCAGCCAAGCAAAGCAATAAAAATAGTTTCAGCGATAGATCTGATCGTTGTTGCTATATCTTTTTTAATATATATTTTCAGGATAAAATCTGACAAGGTCGCTATCAAAGCTACTGAGACAGGTGATAGAGTAGAGAAGTTTAGTCCAAATTGTAAAAATGGAATAGCGTTAACTAATAATAGTACTCCTGCTAAAACCAATACGAGAATTATGTAATTTGTTGTGAGTCTGGCGATATAATGCATCCTAATTTTTTTTAATAAGGCATGCGAAAGTAATGTAGTTGCTATTACTATCAGTGTAAAAAATATTCCAAGTTTAGCGCCAGAAAGAAAATATGCAAGAGCTAAAATAAGTGCTGGGTACACTCCCAGGCCTTTGAGTCCAATAAGATATCTGAATACATTTGTTAAAGTTGCCGTAACCGGAATCAAGATAATCAGGGTTAATATCATCTCTTGTGATAATCCATTATTTGTAAGCCACATTGTTATTTCATTCATGCGGATATTTTATCATATTATGATATATTTTTGTATAGTTATATATAAATATCTTATAGTGGTCCATTCCAGAAATATAAGCGGGGGTTATAGTAAAAAGTTAGATTTCAAATTAGAAAAGGGTTATAATTTACTTAATTAAGCAAATAAATTTATAGAGTACTGTTATGGACGATCAAATTTCAAATAAAATAGGTCGAATGATACAAACGGCAGAGGACTGGAAGATTTTTATTGAGCAGTATGTAAGCCTAATTGAGAATGAGTTTGCAATTTGGGAGGCAAAGATTTCTGATTCAGCGAATATTCACGACTTAGCTGTTGCAATGCCAGCATTGATAACATTGGTAAATACACTCGGATATTTTCGTGGCCAGGATGGAGTTTTCAGTAGTCTAAATATGGGTATTCGCCTTGAAATGAATAATCAGCTGTATGAATATGAAAATACTTTCAATAAAAGGCTTCAGAAATTGATTGATGTGATAATGCAATCGGAGGAGAAAAATATTTATATTCAGACTCTTCAGAACTATTTCATAAATTCGAGAATAGGATAAGGGCTTCTGCAAAGTATTTTAAGTATAATATCTAATTATAAATAGATTATTTGCTTTTTAAGTCTTTTGAATCTGTTGGATTCCAGGGATAACTGATGTCTTTACAAAATGTGCGATTAGAGTCGCCTCGAATGATAAGATAGATCTATAAAATTTAGTGAAAAGCGTTTTCTTAATTATTTGTTAATTTTCCTAGAATGTTGCGGTATATAGTAGACTCTGATAAAATTGCCACATGCAAACCGAAAATACTGTAAGTGCTGGCAAAAAGATCTCTGAGAAAATTGATAAAATAATATCAAAATCAAATCGTATCCTGGTATTGTCGCATTTTTCTCCAGATCCAGATTCTCTAGGTTCTGCGCTATTTTGTTTTGGCACAATAAGGGCAAAGTATCAAAATAAAGAGGTTCGTGTTTTTGTCGAAGGGACAATGGCAAAAGAGGCGCGTCGATTAAAGTATTCCGAAGAGATAGGAAATGGTAATTTATACACTGAGTTGCAAGATTACAAACCTGATCTAATTATCTCATGCGATGGCCAAAATTGGGATAGGTTTTCAAGGATTGAGGGTGGTAAAGCACGCGATTTTGTTACTTTGAATTCAATATCTACGATAACCTTTGATCACCATTTTGATGGTTTTACAGATAAATATGATATTTATTATAATACGAGCACTACTTCAACATGTGAACTTGTGTATGATGTATTCATAACAGATCTACAATACCCATTTTTTGATCGCTCTGATGAACTTATACTTTTGGGTATTATCGGTGACACAAACCGTTTTAGATACAAAAACCTTAATCATCGCAAAACTTTCAACATAGTATCCGATATTATTGATCGAGGTACAGACATCGAATATGTCCAGTTGTTATCGGATTATGTCACTAGAGACCAACTAAAAGTCATTAGCCATCTGATAGAAAACTATTCATATGGGGAAGATTACAATTATAGCTTTATTAGCGAAACTTTTTACAATGAAAATGTTAAAGATCAACTTACTGATGATGAATATTCTTCAGCTTGTCATCACTTTATGGATCATTTCTTGCGTATAGTTGAGCCAAATAAGTGGGGTTTTATACTTGCACCAAAATTATATCCTGATGGAAAGATAATATATAAAGGCTCTTTTAGATCAATGTCAGATATTATTGATACAACAGTATTTTCGAAGAAATTAAATGGTGGAGGTCACAAGTGTGCATCTGGTTTCGTTGTTGAAGCTTCCAAGCTAAAAATTGCTTTGGCAAAAGTAATCTCAGTTATTGAGGAAAACAGAGATATTGCTTATAAAACAGCTTAAAATACGATCATCATTGCCAAATACTTTTAATGTGAGAAATTGAATATCATTCATAATACTTAACAAGAAAATTAGTTTAAGTACTCAGAATTTTAATGTGAGAAGGGTGACAAATCAATCAGAGCATGGGTAGTCATGGGTGGAGTTGATTGGAACGCGATGTGGTTGGTGGCATACTATAAATCTCACAAAAATGTCTGGTGTGTATTAATAAAAAAAAACTCCCCGGTTAAGGGGAGCCTTTCTTTACAATTGATTTTGAATCAAATTACTTTAATTCAACTTTAGCACCAGCCTCTTCGAATTGCTTCTGAATTTCTGCTGCTGCATCTTTTGAAACACCCTCTTTAATCTTCTGAGGTGCTGATTCAACAAGATTCTTTGCCTCTACAAGACCCATCTCTGTAATTGCTCTTACGACCTTGATTACATCGATTTTTCTTGCACCTGCATCTGTAAGAACTACATCAAATGATGTTTTCTCTTCTTCTGCGGCTGCTGCTGGAGCTGCTGCTGCAACTGCTACTGGAGCTGCTGCACTTACTCCAAATTTCTCTTCCATAACTTTAACGAGGTCTGCTAACTCTAGTACTGACATTTTTTCTACAATCTCTAGAACTTTTGTTGCATTCTCTGATAATGTTGGAAGTGCTTTTGTCTCTTCTGCCATTTTTGTAAATATTATAAATTAAATACTATTATTTAAGGCTTAATTGCCTTTGCTCGATAACTCACCTAATACTCTTACAAAACCTCTAACATTGCCAGTTACAGCATTCATAAATCCTGTAAGTGGAGCATTTAGAGAACCAAGTAATTTTGCTAATAATTCTGGCTTTGATGGGATTTCTGCCAATCCTGCTGTTGATTTCTCATCAAAATAGGCATTATCTACAACGCTGAATTTATAGCCTAATAGGTCTTCATTTTTTGTCTGAACTTCTTTTAACAATTTTGCAACTACAGTTGGATCTTCTTTATAAGCGATAATCGCTGTTTGACCATCAAATTCTGATGCTTTGAGTGGCTGATTTTTATCCTGCAGTGCCAATTTGAATAATGTGTTTTTTACAACAACATATTTTGCATTTTGCTCTGCCAATTTCTTTTTGAAATCGGTGATTGTTACATTGTCGATCCTATCAGGATTGATTGCAATAAAACCTGCACTTTCGGCAAGTATAGCTTTGTAACTATCAAGCAATTGCTCTTTATCTGTCTTTAGTTTTGGCATTTGCTTTAAACTTTAAGTTATGTAAAAAAGACTCAATAGCATGAAATACGCTTACGATACAATTAAGTACCTTCCGTAATAAATTGTCTACTATTTGAATCAACTTAGTCTCACAGTGCTGACAAGCAATTAATAATTGATTTATAAGCTAGATTTCTCTAATTTGTCAGTAAACCAATTAACACTGTTTCTTCGACTGTGGGTATTATATACTAAGCTTGCGATTATTTCAAGTGTCACCGTAAAGACATTTATTGATAGGGGAATGGAGAAATTACAGAATCGAAAGTCCAGGGATTAAAAAAAAACAGCCGATTTCTCGACTGTTTTCTATCTTCGATAAAAGTTATCTAAACAATTAATCTCAATTATTCAACAATAATCTTATTTGCAAGACCCATTGAAACAGAGATATGAGCTGTTTTGATAGCTTGATTTGCTGGTTTAGCGACAATTTCTGCAGTTTTTGCAATACAAGCATTTACATTATCAATGATTTTTTGATCTTCCATGTCGGCTTTTCCTACTACAAAGTGCATAACGCCACTTTCATCACATGCAAATGTCATTTTACCTTTCTTATATTCACTTATCGTACCTGTTAAATCTGTTGCAACTGTACCGTTCCTTGGGTTTGGCATAAGTCCTTTTGGACCGAGCTCTTTACCGAGGATAGCTATTTTAGGCATGACATCAGGTGTTGCGACAAGGATATCAAAATCTATTTTGCCAGCTTTTACATCTTTGATTATTTCATCAAGGCCTACAAGATCTGCTCCTGCTTTCTTTGCTTCATCGAATTTCTCAGGAGTTGTTATAACTGCAATCTTTATCGATTTAGCGATAGGATAGGGTAGAGCAATAGATCCTTTGATTGATTTTGCATCTTTCTCTTTTGGGACATTTATTGCAACATGTAATTCCATTGTGCCAACAAATTTTGAGTATGAAGATTTTTTAACTTCTTTTACTGCTTGTTCGATTGGCATCGCTGTTGTAGTATGTTTCTTTACTATTTCTTGATATTTTTTTCCGTGTTTTGCCATTGTTTTCAATTCTAAAATTAGGTTATTCTATTACTTCAATACCCATCTGTTTGGCTGTACCTGCAATGATTTTTGTTGCTTGTGCCATATCAGTAGTATTTAGGTCAACCATTTTGACTTCTGCAATCTTTTTTAGTTGATCCTGAGTTATTTTACCAACTTTCTTTAAGTTTGGTGTCTCTGAACCCTTAGAGATTTTGAGCTCTCGTCTTATAAGTTCTGATGTTGGGGGTGTTTTTAAGATAAAACTAAAAGTTCTATCTTTGTAGATTGTGAGTATTACTGGTGTAAGGATTCCACCCATCTCTTTTGTTTTTTCATTGAACTGATTACAAAAATCTTGTCCATTGATACCATAAGGAGATAGTGTAGGACCAATTGGAGGTCCCATTCTTGCAGCTCCTGCTGGGATAACCATCTTTATTACTTTTGTTATCTCTTTTGCCATATTTTTAATTTCATAATTTAAGTTTAATTAGTATTCTACAGTCTTACTATCTGAGTGAAGTCCAATTCAACAGGTGCTTCTCGTCCCAAGAATGAGATAAGAACCTCTGCTTTACCTTTGGTTGCATCAATCTTTTGTACACTGCCGATAAAATCAGCAAATGGACCTTCGGTGATTTTCACAGCATCACCTACATTGAATGAAGCTTGGTAAGCTGGTTGCTCTATTTCCATGTACTTCATTATGGCTTTTACTTCGTTTTCAGGTAGAGGCCTCGGATATTTATCCGTTCTGACAAAACCAGTAACGCCATCTGTATTAACTATCAATTCCCATGTTTTCTCATTAAGGACCATGTTGATAAGTAAGTATCCTGGGAAAATTCTGTCTTCTTTTACAACTTGTTGTCCGTTTTTGATAACAATTTTCTTTTGTGTTGGCACTATAATCTCTCCGATGAAATCGTCAAGACCAGTTGCTTCAATTCTTTGTTTCATAGCTTTTGAAGCGCTTACTTCATGTCCAGTCTGTGTATTTACAACATACCATTTCTTATCTTGGCTATATTTCTTTAGGTTTTCAACATTATTCTCACCTTCAGTAGCTTCTTTAATATTTTTAGCTTCATCTTTGCGTGATATTTTTTTTGTTTTACCAAGTACCTGATCTGCTGATACTCTAACTTTTCGTGTTTTTCTTTTTGTCACTGCCATTTCTTTTGTATAAAAAAATTAATTGTAAAAAATCCTAGAATTGTGTCACTATCAATCTAAACACTGTATCTAAAAGTGTAATAAATAATGTCAGAAGAACACAAATAGTAAATGTATAAACTGTTAATGATACTAACTGTTTCACTGAAGGGAAAACTACACCGTCAAGTAATAGAACGCGGGCTAAATCCGTGATAATACCTAATAATAAGCCACCGCCGACACCGATAATAAGTGCGTAAGTTAATCCAAGTGCCAAATAGCTGATGATACCTGCTACAAGACCAAAGATGATCCATGCGACTAATACTACAATAAAATCAATTTTTTCAAGTTTTATTTTTTTCATAACTTTAATGTTTAAACTAGAACAATTTTATCGAGATAAAAATTATCAATCGATAAAAGAAAAACAGGCCCACCACGGCTCGAACGTGGAACTACGGTTTTGGAGACCGCTGTTTTACCATTGAAACTATGGGCCCGCAAACTGTATTTTAAGTAATCTGTTACGCTAGTTGTTAAGGTAAAATATAGCGAGTCACAATCCCACTAATTATAAAGAGCTAATGAACCAATATCTATTTAATTTTTCCTTCTTTATGCTCGGTATGTTTGTTACATTTTGGACAAAACTTATTAATTGTCATTTTGTCTTTCATGTTACTACTTTTCAACTGAGTGTAATTTCTGTTTTTGCAGTCAACGCACTCTAAACCGATATAATTTTTCTTGTTTTTCTTTGCCATGTTGAAATAAATAATAGCTAAATTACTTTACGAATAAATACAAGTGATTATATGAGAAATTTCGCTCGGGGTCAATTGGGTTATTATCTCATATTCTGGATTAATTTACAACAGCTTACATAAACAGAATATTTACTTATTAAAACCCTTATTCTGATACGGTATTTTTTAAAGTGTTGATAATCCCACGTCCAGCCATTATGCCAGTAGCAGCTGCACCGGTTATCGTGCCTGATAATCCTGAAGCATCACCGGCCACAAAAAGATTTTTAAGCTGGGTCTCAAGGTTGTTATCTGTTTCGATAATCGAAGATCTAAATTTTACTTCAGGAGCATAAAGCAGGGTAGAGGCTCCGTTAATTCCGGGCATAACTTTATCAAGGATTTCTAGCCCTTCAAGGATATTTACGATTATTCTGTGTGGAAGTGCCATTGAGATATCACCAGGTGTTACTTCTGTATGCGAAGGTTTGAAAATTGTTTTATCAATACGACTCCATGTACTCCTCCGACCTTTTTTTAGGTCAATTAGCCTTTGTAAAATTGGTTTATTACCCCCAATAGTTGATGCTAATCGGGCAATTGATTCTGCATAAGCGACAGTATTTTCCACGGGTTCTGTAAGATTTACCTCACAGAGAAAAGCAAAATTAGATGTTTGTGAGTCATGAGAGGAGTTGGAATGCCCATTTACACATACAAAACCTGGATATTTTTCTGTTGCCACAACTCCGTTTGGACAAGAGCAAAAAGTCCTAACTATATCGTCAAAGGTTGGAGTCCTAATTTTAAAAACGACTTCGTATAATGCCTCGGAATACTTTTTCATGATTATTGCAGGAAATTCAACTCTGACACCAACTTCTACAGTATCATAAACATAATTTATTTCATATTTTAAACTTATAGTTTGTAGCCAACGTGTTCCAATGCGACCGGGTGCCACAAGAACTTTCTTTGCTTTGATAATTGAGCCATCTTCTCGTATGACTCCAGTGCAAATTTTTTTATTATCTTTATAATTTTCAACTAATAAATCGCTGATTTTACAATTCTCGATTAAGCTGATACCTAGCGATTTTAACTCATTCTGAAAATCTTGAATAAACGTGTGAAGCCGATCTGTGCCAACATGACGAGCTTTCCGAACTATTAAATCAATATCTTTACGGTGAGCTTCGTTTACTAATTTTTGTGCGAGTTTTGGATCTTCGGGGTATGAAATACCATCTATATCAGAATCAAGAAATTTCTTTTCGATAGAATCTAATATTTTTGTATATTCTTCAGCCGAGATATAACGAAAAGCTTTTTCATGTGATAGCTTAGGAGTAAAGTGCAATTTGCCATCTGAAAAAGTACCAGCACCACCGAAACCTTGCATTACTTCTTTAGGATTTCTGTTTTCAACTAAATGCCCCATGTCTAGTAGAGCTATTCTACTGTTAGGAGATTTCGATGCTATTTCATAAGCTGCAAACATACCTGCAGGACCAGCACCGACAATAACAATATCGAAAGAATTTTTCTTCATAATTGAGAATTTGAGAGGTTAACAAATAATTATACTAGGATAATTCGCTTTGTCAAAAACATTGTTATGACTTTATTACTCTCGGGTCTTTATTTGATGAAAAATTGGAAAAGGGGATACAGAGCTGGATCCGGGAATCGAACCCGGGACCTCATTCTTACCAAGAATGTGCTCTAGCCTTCTGAGCTAATCCAGCGAACTATATAAGAAAATTTGAAAAAACTCTATGCTGATATCGCTAATTTTATTATTGTCTTTTTAATAAATCTCAAGAAAAGCTTTTTCAAGTCTTTTTATTGTGCAAAAAAATGCAGGGGACAGGATTTGGACCTGTGTAGTCACAAGGACGCCAGATTTACAGTCTGGTGCATTTGACCGCTCTGCCACCCCTGCATAGTGGAGCCGAAGGAGAGATTCGAACTCTCGACCTGCTGTTTACAAAACAGCTGCTCTAACCAACTGAGCTACTTCGGCAAATAATAATTAATTTTAAAGAACATCGACTCTCTTGATAGATGTTTTTTGCCTGAGATCTATCTGCGTCAGTGATTATACAACATCGACCGAGAAAATGGAAATGCTTGATAATTTGCTACCGTGATTTTATATTGTCGTATTTTTTAAGTCAAGATTGTACAAGAAATACTGGACATAGATTGTGTTATTTGTTCAATGAAATGTGAAAAGAAGGTCTTAATGATATATGCTCTAAAATATTCGGAATAGGGCTTGTGGAAATATTGATTTTTAGCTAACTAAAGTGGAAAAAGTGAGTGGCTCTGACAGCAAGGAGAAGCCTTGCACGTCCCAATAAAGAGACTGTGACCCCGCAACTCAATCCCACGGGATTGAGCGATTTTGGGATCTAACACTGTGCGTTACGGACGAAGGTGTTCCTCCTATTCGTCTGCCAGAGCCTAATACATTCTTATATGATTTACGATTTTATACAAGGTGATAAATCTTACTCAAAATAACACAATCTCATATAATATTAAGCATAAAATATGTGATGAATTTCATTTGTTATAGAAGCAAAAAGTGTAGCGGCTTATGATGATCACCTGTATTTACATCCCCTGGAAAATTACTATAGCTTGCTTTGCATGCTCAAAGAATCTGTAAAGTTAGAATAAAGTTTTAAAAAACGACTTATTTCTAATGCCACTTAACTTCGGCCTAATAATTATTATTTTCTCCTAAACCATCTTGATACTGACTTCGAAAGTAAGAAAACTAATTGATAAAAGTGTAGCTGAGGAAAATCACAATTCTTATGAAATACCTAAAATACTTAGTAATCCTGAAAGGACAGTAGTTATGAAAGCTGAAAAGATAAAACTCAGTGGGGAAAAAGGTAAGAAAATAAGTAACCAGATAAATGGTACGTATCTCTCAGTTTGTTCCCAAAAGGTGCGTATTTTGTCAGGTAATATTACCCGCATTATTCTGTGTCCATCAAGTGGGGGTAAAGGTATAAGATTGAAAACCATCAAAGAAAGATTTATCAGTACAAAATAGTATATTAATGTTTGAACAAGTATTAGATCCCCAGGAATTATGTGGTATAAACCTGCGAAAACTAAAGCTAGAAAAAGGTTAGATATTGGTCCAGCTAAAGCGACTAAAGCTGTGTCTCTTACAGGTTTTACAAAATTAGCTTCATTTATTGGTACTGGTTTGCTCCAGCCAATACGCGCAACGACCATTGCAATTAATCCTATTGGGTCAATATGTTTTAGTGGATTAAGAGTTAGTCTGCCAACAGATTTTGCTGTATAATCGCCAAGTTTCGTTGCTACTAATGCGTGGGCGTATTCATGGACAGTTGAGCTTAGTAGGACAACTACAATTATTATTGCGACATTTATGATTGATATAATAGATATTTCCATTGTTTGATCGAGCATTTATTATTGTAAAATATGATATTTAGTAGTCAGTAATTTTTGATAGATAATAAATTATTGATATCCACTTGCAAATATTATGACTTTTTGATATTATCACACGTAGCTTAATGAAACAAGCATTCAGTTTATTGCTAAATCTATGTCAAAATATTGCGCATTATGCGAAAAATCAACAATTGCAGGAAAAAGAATACAACATCACCACTCAGTCGGTTGGCGTTTTAAAGCTCCTCGAAATACTCGAGTTTTTAGACCAAATGTTCGTAAAGTAAACCTTGAAGTAGATGGAAAGATTGTTAAGGCAACAGTTTGTATGAAATGTTACAAAAAATTGCGAGCTTCAGAAGGTGATTCAAAGGTCTCAGAATAGGTCCTAATTTCAAATATATCTCTTTCATTCCAATATTTCTTATTATTTTCTAGCCTTGAACTTTTTGAGGTAGCTTAGTAAAAAATTCGTCTGAAAGACATTTAACCT